>Ga0316206_1000049_pt1 | contig 255475 bp, 250 predicted proteins | sample 6monthpyrite_MG_FD_204942 | JGI IMG/M metagenome (GOLD analysis project Ga0316206, IMG submission 204942) | Microbial mat bacterial communities from mineral coupon in-situ incubated in ocean water Damariscotta River, Maine, United States -... | ecosystem: Environmental > Aquatic > Marine >...
TGGCGGTAGAGGCTTTCCAATGCTTCGCCAATGCGCGCTTCCGGCCGCAGGCTTTCTATTTCCCGGTTCATGATGACGCGGTTGGTCATGCCTTCCCTCTCGCTTTTGTCCGTTCTTTGCAGCGGCAGAAACGCTGTGCCTCAAGCCGCGCGCCATTGTATAACGGCCCGCCGCGACGCGCAAAATCCGCGCCGCGCATAGAATATAATGAAAGTTTGGCCCGACCGGGAGCTTATCGACATCATGCGTTTTACGCCGCTGCTGCTGCTGATTGTGTTGCTTGGTTTCCTGGCGGCGCTCGTCCAGATCGGCGCGCTCACCCTCGCGCTCGACAAGCTGGGGCTGTCACCGGCATCTGCCTTGCTGCTACTGCTTGCGCTGCTATTCGGCAGCTTCTTTAACCTGCCGCTGTTCAGCCTATCCGCAGAATCGCCGCCGGAGGCCGCATTACCGCCCTTGTTTCGCTACGCTTTTCAACCGCCGCCATTTACCGGCAAAACGATAATCGCCGTCAATGTCGGCGGTTGCCTGATTCCGTTGGTTTTTTCCTTTTATTTGCTGTGGCGCCACGCCCTCCCGCTGGGGCAAGTATTCGCCGCCATCGTGGCCGTCGCCGCCACCGCCTACGCATTCAGCCGCCCCGTGCCCCGTTACGGCATTGTCATGCCGGTTTTCGTCGCCCCGGTCACGGCGGCGCTCGTCGCCGTGGCGCTCAATCCCCAACAAAGCGCGCCGCTGGCGTATATCGGCGGCACCTTGGGAGTGCTGATCGGCGCCGATTTGCTACATCTCGGATCGATCCGGCGCATGGGAACGCCGCTCGCCGCCATCGGCGGCGCCGGCACGTTCGACGGGATTTTCATTACCGGCGTCGTCGCCGTGCTGCTGGCCTGACAAGCCGGGCCGCCGCTCAAGCGGTATCGAAAAACTCTGCCACCTCGCGCAGTTCCCGGCTACGTGTCATTGGCGGCAAACTTTGCCAAATCCGCCGCCCATAGGATTTCGTCAGCAAGCGCGGGTCGCAAATCATCAACACGCCACGGTCAGTTTCGTCGCGAATCAGCCGTCCAGCGCCCTGCTTCAGGCTGATGACCGCCTCCGGCAATTGGTATTCCATAAAGGCATTGCGCCCGGCGCGGTTGATCCGTTCGATGCGCGCCGCCAGCACCGGATCGTCGGGAGGCGAAAACGGCAACCGGTCGATCACCACCAGCGACAAGGCGTCCCCACGCACATCCACGCCTTCCCAGAATGACTGGCTGCCGATAAGAACGGCGTGTTCCAACCGCCGGAAGCGCGTCAGCAGTTCGCTACGCGACCCCTCCCCTTGCATCAGCAAGGGAAAATCCCAGCCCGCTTGCGCAAACGCCGCCTGAATCAGCCCATGGGCGGTTTTCATCGCCGCTAAGCTGGTGAACAGCAGAAACGCCCGCCCCCGGCTCGCTTGCAGCACCGGCAACGCCGCCGCGACCGCCGCCTCGGTATAACCGGGACGGTTCGGCTCGGGCAATCCCTGCGGCACATAGAGCAGCGCTTGCCGGGGATAATCGAAAGGGCTGTCCCAGCGCCGTGTCACGGCGTCCGTAATGCCCATTTCACCACAGTAATGGCTGAAGTCGTCGTTCACCGCCAAGGTTGCGGAAGTAAAAATCCAGGCGCGGCAATTGCCGTCGATTTGTTTGCGGAAAATATCGCCCACCGACAGCGGCGTCGCATTCAATTGCACGCTGGCCGTCCCGACCTCCAGCCAGCGCACGAAATCGTCCACGCCGTCTTCGCCTTGCCAGTGCTGCGTCCGTTGGGCCAGCGCCTGCCCGCGTCGCCAGCAGTTTTCCAGGCCGGGCGCGCGCTCGGCCTGAGATTCCAAGGCGGCGTTCAAAGTATCGAGCGTATCCGCCAACGCGGCCAACGCCGCCGTCAAGCCGTTACGCTGCAACGCCGCCGCCCGAGGCAACTTGACCGGGAGCGTCCCCGCCGCTAAGCGCAGGTCGCGCACCGCTTTCTCCAAACCGGCGGCGGCGTCTTGCAGTGGCGCGAAATCTCCCGCCGAAACCAGGCCTTCCGCCCGGCTATCGCGGGAAAGCTCCAACAACTGGCCGCTGGTCACCGTCTCGCCGAAAAATAGACTGGCGGTATCCGGCAGTTGATGTGCTTCGTCGAAAATAACGCTATTGCACGCGGGCAACAACTCCGCCACGCCTTCGTCCCGTAACCAGACATCGGCAAAGAACAAATGATGATTGACCACCACCACGTCGGCGACCAGCGCCCGCTTACGCGCTTCCATCACAAAACATGCCTTGAGGTGCGTGCACTCCTGGCCCAGGCAGTTGTCCCGGGTAGACGTGACCAGCGGCCAAACGGTGGCGTTCTCCGGCACTTCCCCCAGCGCGCTTTTGTCACCACTGCCGCCGCTGGCGGCGTAGCGTTCGATCGACGCCAGGTAGCCCACATCCCGCCGGTCGAGAAAACGCCCTTCGCCGCGCGCGCGCGCCAGATGATAGGGGCAAATATAATTAGCTCGCCCTTTCAGCATCGCCACGGTCACCGGCACCTGCAGCGCTTGGCGCACCGCCGGTATATCGCGGTTAAATAATTGGTCTTGCAAGGTCTTGGTTCCGGTGGATACGATCACCTTGCCGCTGGACAAAAGCGCCGGCGCCAAGTAAGCGAAGGTTTTGCCGGTGCCGGTGCCGGCCTCGGCCACTAACAAGGAGGATGTGTCAATGGCGGCGGCTACTGCTTGCGCCATCTCCCATTGCTGCCGCCGATGGCGGAAACCGGGAATCATTTGCGACAATGCGCCGCCGTCGCTGAAAACGGATTCAAGGAACTGCATGGGCGGAGAGGATAACAGGGCGGCGCAATCTTGGCACGAGATCCGGCCCGCTTTTTACGCCATCGCTCATCCCCACCGCTGTCAACCCATGGAGAGACGCGCTTCTCCCAGCAATGTCTTGAGCCGTAGTGCGTTATCCACGGCGTAGCCGGCCTGGTCGTTGTCGAAATAAACATACACGTGGCGTAACCGGCGCCAACTGCCGATTTCCTCGGCCCAACGGCGCAACGCGTCCTCATCGTAGCGGCCGCAATAAGGCGCGCCAGGGCCGTGAAGGCGTAGGTAGGCAAAATCGGCGGTCACTGGGCGCGGCGACTGAAAGCCGCCCAGGTCGTAAATACAAAACGCCGCGTTATGGCGAGCGAGCAACGTGTAAATCTCATCCCGATGCCAACTGGGGTCACGACACTCGAAAACGTGCTCCTCCTCCGGCGGCAAGACGGCGAGAAATTCCGTCAGCCGCTGCGTATTGCAGCGCCAGCGCGGTGGCAGCTGGAATAATAGCGGCCCGCGCTTCTTACCCAGGGCATCCGTTGAACGAATAAAGTCCGCCGTCGCGGGCTGCGGCGATTTCAGCTTTCTCCAATGCGTAAGATAACGGCTAGCCTTGACGGCAAAGCAAAAATCCGCCGGCACCGCATCATACCATTCGCGCCAAGTGTCCGGCGAGGGCAAACGATAGAAGCTGCGGTTGATTTCTACCGTGTCGAAGTAACGGGCATAATAGGGTAACCACCGGCCCGGTGGCGCGTCGGCGGGATAAAAAGCGCCCCGCCAATGCGCATAATGCCAGCCGGCGGTGCCGACCCGGTAGTGTGGCGTCATGGCCCCGGCAATCTATGCAACTGCCGGTCGTGGAGCCGTCCGAGTAGCGTCAGCGCCGCCAGTGCGCCGCATAGGGCAAGAAACATATCCCACTGCGTATCCCACACATCGCCCTGGGTCGCGAGAAAAGCCACCGCCGCGCTACCCGTGGCCACCGCGACCCACCATTCGATCAGCTCGTAAAAAGCGCTGATTGCCAAACTGATGCTGGTTACGATAAAGAACAGCCACTTACCGGGCCGCAATGGAGAGCGCCGCAATAGGATCTCGCGCGCAACAATAGCCGGAACGAAGCCCTGAAACACATGCCCGACGCGGTCGTAATAATTGCGACTGAGATCGAAACTGTCCCGCAGCCAATTGAACAATGGCATCTCGGCATACGTGTAGTGCCCTCCCACCAGTAGTACCAGCGCGTGCAGCCAAATCAAAACATACGCGAGAGAAGTCAGGCGAAAACGGTGATAGGTCGCCAGCAGCAACACAAACACGAGTATCGCCGGCAAGGTTTCCAGCCACCAGGTCAGCAGATCGCGGGGATGGTGCGCCGACCAGGCAAACACGGCGAGAAAGGTCGCCAGCAGTAGCCAGTGGAGACGTTTTTGCGCGGTCATGGGTTACCTCCGTCGAGAACATCCACTTTAATCATCACGCGCCACCGTTGCGCCACCGCGCGCCGATCCGCGTACACCGTTCCCCGGCTTCCACCGCGCGCGCGCTGCAATGCGGCCCCCAGGGGTATCCAGCGCCCCACGCGGCCGGTCACGATAGTGGTCATCCGCTGGCGCTGTATTTCACCGGTGGCGGAATTCCAATCATCGAAACGCGGGCTCACCTCCACGGTGACTTGAGCGCCATTGACGCGTGGGGTGACGTAAAAACCGCGGAGCACTTCCCGGTAAGAAGCGGCTTGGGCAGTCGTTACGCCATGCGCATGCGCCGCTGGCGGTGGAAGCGTCCAACCGGTTCGGATAAAGGCGGAATAGCCATCGATAACTTGTATTTGCCGGCTATCGCTACGTTGACTGGCCGTGCGGCGGCCGCTAATCCGGGCGGTCGGCGGCGGCGACTCGCCGCCCAAACGCACATCGCCGCCGACGTGGACGGCGGTCTCGTCTCCGATCCGGCCAGCGGTTTGCCGCACGGTCACCCGCAGACGGCGTGGCGCAACGTCGATACGACGCAGCATTGCCTTAATCTGGCGCAAATTAGCCGGGCTGGTGCGGAAGATCAATTGAGATTGCGCACCGGTAACCGCGCCATTTTTGTCAATTAACGGCCGAATAATAGGGATGACTTCCGCCGCGGTGCGATAACGCAACGAAATAACCTCGACCCGCTCCGGCTCGGCCCACGCCGCTGCCGACAACGATCCCAGTAAGAAAAGGCAACACCAAGGTAACATCCGCATGGGAAAATCCTCATACTAAAAATACGGCGGCGTTTGCGCACTGCGGGAATCATGCTAAATTCTAGAACAGTCTGCGGCAAAATGCCGCCGGGCCATCGCGCCGGGAAACCGGTCAACCTGCCATTGGCATTGGACTGGACAAGCGATCGGACAGATGATTGAAATCCGTATCCACGGCCGCGGCGGACAAGGAAACGTCGCCGCTGCCTATATGCTGGCTACCGCCGCTTTTGAAGTGGGCCGCTATTCCCAGGCCTTTCCCAATTTCGGCGCGGAGCGGCGCGGCGCGCCGGTCACCGCTTTTGTGCGCATCGCCGACCAGCCGTTCCATCGCCGCTGCCAAGTGGCGGAGCCGGCATTCCTCATCGTCCAGGACGACGCCCTGCTCCACATACCCGGCGTCACGGACGGACTGCTGCCCGGCGGCGGCATTCTCGTGAATTCCAGTAAAAGCGCGGAAGCCCTTAGCGACCAATTGCACCATAACGTGTTTACGTTGCCCGCCGGCAACCTGGCTAAGCGCATCCTCGGCCGCCCGGTTCCCAATACCGCCTTGCTCGCCGCCTTTCTCACCCTGTCCGGCCTGTTGCCGCTGGATGCCTTGACGCAGGCGGTTAACAAGCGCTTTCAAGGGGAAATCGCCGAGCGCAACACCCGGCTCATCCAAGAAGCCGCGGCGCTCGCACCCGCCGGTCAATGGCGGGAGGAAAACCATGCGGCAAATTCTTGAGGGGTCCCAGGCGCTCGCCCAAGCCGTCGCGCTATGCCGGCCCCAAGTCGTGGCGGCCTACCCGATCACGCCCCAAACCCACATTGTGGAGAACATTTCCAAGCTGGTCGCCGATGGCAAGCTACATTGCGAATTCGTCAGCGTGGAAAGCGAATTTTCCGCCGCTTCGGTCGTCCTCGGCGCCGCCGCCACGGGCGCCCGTGCTTACACTGCGACGGCTTCCCAGGGTGTGTTACTGATGAGTGAGGTACTCTACAATATCGCCGGCATGCGCATTCCCTTGGTACTAACTTGCGCTAACCGCGCCGTGTCGGCGCCGCTGTCGATTTGGAACGACCAGCAAGACTCCATGGCGGTACGTGATGCGGGATGGATTCAACTCTACTGCGCCGACAATCAGGAGGCAGTGGACACTACCATTCAGGCCTATCGTATTGCCGAGGCAACCGAATTGCCGGTCATGGTCTGCGTCGATGGCTTTATTCTCACGCACACGCTGGAACCCATCGATCTGCCGACAGCGGAGCAAGTAGATCAATACCTCCCGCCCTACCAATTTTCCCGCGCGCTAGACCCTGCCTCACCATTGAGTTTAGGAACGCTGGTCTCGCCGGATTTTTATAGCGAAGCACGCCACTCCCATCACCAAGCGCTGCTCAACGCGCAAAACGTGATCGTTGACGCCGACCGGGAATGGGAAACCCTCAGCGGCCGTTCCTGCGGCGGACTGGTCGCGACAGACGGACCGGCCGACGCCGCCATCGGCATCCTTACCCTGGGTTCGATTCAAGGCACCTTGCGCGACGCCGCCGCCCAATACGGCGAACAAGCGCCAGCACGGCTGATCCGCTTACGCAGCTTCCGCCCCTTCCCCGTCGACGCCTTAAAAGAAGCGTGCCGCGGCTTAAGCGATCTGGTGGTGCTGGAGCGGGCGCTATCGCCAGGCGGTGGCGGCATTGTCGGCCCCGAGGTGCATGCCGCCCTCGCTGAATTGCCCAACCCGCCGCGCATCCATAATTACGCGATCGGTTTGGGCGGACGCGACGTGCCCCTAGACACGTATCCCCGCTTGCTGGAAGCCGTCAAAAACGGGGTGCCGCCGCGATTCACCATTTTCGACGCGGTACTCGACCGTCTGCCGCCGGAAGACCGCTAGCGCGTCTCTTCGCGACTAGGCCGGGAAAACCCATCGGCGCACCTGAACCGGGTGCTGTATAAAAGCGGGAGAAGAAGGAATCGGGGGGCGGTCCAAACAAGCCGACCAAGCAACCGCCCACGGATGGACAAACGCTTAATTAGCAATGCGCTTCGCAACGTAGGCAAGCCGTTATGCCGCGTTACGCTATATTTTTTAGACTGAAAAAAAACGCGCGGCCGAAGCCGCGCTAAAATATCCACCAAAGGAGGATGGAGGAGACAACACGGAATATCCAAAAGGGGATGAATGCTTCCGTGTTGATAAGAATTATCTTATATTCAAATATTCTTTGCAAGCCGTTTCGTCAGGAAAAGTGAATGTTTTTCCATTTTCCCTTACGCGACAACCGGATACGCTTATCCCGATTAACGCGAGACGGCAAGATAGCATTGAATGAATCAACCTATTGATAATAAATAGAAACATTATCTCCACTCACCCAATCCCGCAAGGATTGCAGCAAGGTGTCGTGCAGCGTGACTTGCCAGTCGCCGCCCAACACCAGTTCGCAAGTCGCCTGGCCATTGTGGTACTGGATATGCACCGGGCAACCCCCTTGCCGATATGGCGAAAGAATATCCCGCAGCTTGGCGCTATCGGCCTCGCCGTTGAACCGGAGGCGCACCGCCTTGGCGAAGCGGGTGCGAGCGGCGGCCAAGTCGTAAAGCCCATCCGCCGCCACCCGTAACCCACCGGAATAATCGTTGTGGCTGATCTTACCCTCGACGATCAGCAGTTGATCCTCGCCCAACAGTTGACGGTGGGCGAGATACATCTCGTTGTACACCGCGACCTCCACTTGAGCCTTGCCGTCATCCAAGGTGACGAACGCCATTTTGCCGCGCCGTGTCATCTGGGTGCGAACGGCGTGAACGATCCCCGCCAGCAGCGCTGGCTGAGACTGCGGCGTCAAGCTATCGAGGGACGTCTTAACAAACCCGGTCACTTCCTCGCGGTAGGCGGTAAACGGATGGCCGCTGAAATAAAAGCCCAGGCTCGCTTTCTCGTTCAGCAGTTTTTCCCGTTCGTCCCAGGCCGGAGCCGCAATGAGGGAAACCCGCTCGGCCATGCTTTCTCCCACATCGAACAGGCTAATCTGATGGGCCGACTGGTTCTGCTGCTCGGCGGCTTCTAGGGCGACACCCACCGACGCCAGCAAGTTGGCGCGATGGCCGGGGAGGGAATCAAACGCCCCGGCGCGAACGAGCGACTCGATGACCCGCCGGTTGGCGATGCGTTTATCGATACGGGTGCAAAAATCGAACAGATCGCGGAACGGGCCGTCCGCTTCCCGCGCCTGAAGAATCGCGCCGATCGCCGCTTCACCGGTCCCCTTCACCGCGCCGAGACCATAGCGGATACGGCGTTCATCCACCGGAACGAAGCGGTAATCGCTACGATTAATGTCCGGCGGCAAGATTTCCAAGCCGTTGATTAGGCTATCTTCGTAAAAATTACGCACTTTATCCGTATCGTCCATGTCGGCGGACAACGTCGCCGCCATGAACGCCGCCGGGTGGTGCGCCTTGAGATAAGCAGTCTGATAAGCAACCAGCGCATACGCCGCTGAGTGGGATTTATTGAAACCGTATTCGGCGAACTTCTCCATTAAGTCGAATAAATACTCGGCTTGGCGCTTATCCACCCCCCGCTCCACCGCACCGTCCACGAAGATGCTCCGATGCTTGGCCATTTCCTCGGCCTTCTTCTTTCCCATCGCGCGGCGCAGCATATCCGCCGCGCCCAGGGTGTAGCCGCTCAATATTTGAGCGATCTGCATCACTTGTTCCTGGTAGACAATCACTCCGTAAGTGGGCTGCAACACGCCAGCCAGCTTTGGATGAAGATAATCCACCTTGGCCCTGCCGTGCTTGCGGTTAATAAAATCGTCCACCATCCCGGAACCGAGGGGACCGGGACGGAACAACGCCACTAATGCAACGATATCTTCGAAATTGTCCGGCTGGAGACGGCGAATCAAGTCTTTCATGCCACGGGATTCCAGCTGGAACACTGCGGTGGTGTTGCAGGCTTTCAGCAAATCGTAAGTTTTGCCGTCATCCAGGGGAAGACAATTCACCGAGAAACGGCCGGCGACGCTCTCGCCCTCCACCGCCTCGAGGCGGTGGATAAAGCGCACCGCCCAGTCGATGATGGTTAGCGTGCGCAGACCCAGAAAATCGAATTTGACCAGGCCGATTTTTTCCACATCGTCCTTGTCGAATTGGCTAACCACCGACTCGGAGCCCGCGGCGACATAGAGCGGGCAGAAATCGGTCAGTTTACCTGGCGCGATCAGCACCCCTCCGGCGTGCATGCCGACATTCCGGGTCAGCCCTTCCAAGCGCTCGGCCAATTCCAGCAGTTCCGCCACCTCTTCCTCAGCGGCGGCGCGCTCGTTGATCTGCGGTTCTTGCTGTCGCGCCTTCGCGAGCGAAATGCCCAACTCGTTGGGGATCAATTTGGCCAACTGGTCAACGAACAAATAAGGCAAATCCAACACCCGCCCCACATCGCGCACGACCGCTTTAGCCGCCATCGTGCCAAAAGTGGCGATTTGCGATACGCTGTCCGCGCCGTAGGTCTGCTTGACGTAATCGATCACCCGCTCGCGCCCGTCCTGGCAGAAATCCACATCGAAATCGGGCATCGATACCCGCTCCGGGTTGAGAAAACGCTCGAACAAGAGGTCATAACGCAGCGGGTCGAGATCGGTAATGCCCAGACTGTACGCCACTAGGGAGCCCGCGCCCGATCCCCGGCCCGGCCCAACCGGCACGCCGTTGTTTTTCGCCCAATTGATGAAATCGGCCACGATGAGAAAGTAACCGGAAAACCCCATCTGAACGATGGTGCCGATTTCAAATTCAAGGCGCTGGCGATATAGCGGCTCATGGGTGGCGCGGGCCTCTGCATCGGGATAACGCAGCGCCAACTGTTCGCGCACGCCTTCTTCCGCCCGCCGGCAAAGATGGTCGTCAAGGGAAACACCGTCGGGTGTGGGAAATTGCGGCAAGTAGTTCTTGCCTAATTGCAAAACCAGATTGCAGCGTTTAGCGATTTCCACGCTATTGGCGAGCGCTTCGGGTAAGTCGCTAAACAACGCCGCCATTTCTACCTGCGTTTTGAAGTACTGCTGTTCGGTAAAGCGGCGAGGGCGACGCTGGTCGCCCAGGATATACCCTTCGGCGATGCATACCCGGGCCTCGTGCGCCTTGAAATCGTCGGGGCGCAGATATTGAATGGGGTGGGTCGCTACCAATGGCAACGACCAGTGGGCGGCCAGTTGAACCGTCGCCTGCGCCAACGCCTCGCCCCGCGGAAAACCAGCGCGTTGCACTTCCAAGTAAAAGCGGCGCGGAAACCACGCCGCCCATTCTTGCGCCAACACACCGGCGCGATCAAAATCACCGGCTAGCAACGCTTGGCCGACATCCCCACCGGACGCGCCTGAAAGCGCGATCAAGCCGTCCGTCCCCAGCGCCTCGAACCACGCCTTGCGGATTTCCGCGCGCCCGCGGTGCGGGTTGTCGCGGTAGGCGCGGCTCAATAATTCGCACAACCGCAAATAGCCCGCCTGCGACTGACACAGCAACAGCACCCGGAACGGCTGGTCGCGGTTAACGTCGTTGGTCAGCCACAAATCGCAACCGATAATCGGCTTGATTCCCTTAGCGCGCGCCGCCTGATAAAACTTCACCATGCCGAACAGGTTATTGAGATCGGTCAGCGCCAGCGCCGGCATATTATCCTCGGCGGCGCGCTGAACGACATCGCCAAGGCGCACGATACCGTCAGTAATGGAATACTCGCTGTGTTGGCGAAGCGGGATAAAAACAGGTGGCGGCATGGCGTATACTATCTCGACTGTGTGTTTTTCAGGTGAACCGCCGCCCTTCTCCGGGTCGTGCGCTTGATCCGTCCTAGAACTGAATTCTACCACCATGAGAAAATCCCCTGAATTGCTGTCGCCGGCCGGTGGGCTGGAAAAAATGCGTTACGCTTTCGCCTTTGGCGCGGACGCCGTTTACGCCGGCCTACCGCGCTATAGCCTGCGTGCCCGCAACAACACGTTCCGCCTCGCGGAGCTAGCAACCGGCATCGCCGAAGCCCATGCGCTGGGCAAACGCTTCTATGTCACCTGCAATCTGATGCCCCATAACGCCAAGGTAAAGACCTTTCTCGCCGATATTGCGCCGGTGGCGGCACTGAAACCGGATGCCTTGATTGTGGCCGACCCCGGCCTCGTCATGCTAGCGCGGGCGCAATGGCCGGCGCTGCCGTTGCATCTGTCGGTACAGGCCAACACGGTCAACTACGCCAGCGTCCGTTTCTGGCAATCGGCGGGCGTGCGCCGGGTGATCTTGTCGCGGGAGCTTTCCCTCGACGAAATCGCGGAAATCCGCGACCGCTGTCCCGATATGGAGCTTGAAGTATTCGTCCATGGCGCGTTGTGTATTGCGTATTCCGGGCGCTGCTTGCTGTCCGGTTATTTCAACCACCGCGACGCCAACCAAGGCGCCTGCACCAACGCCTGCCGCTGGGACTACCAAGTACACACGGCCGAGGAAACCACCACCGGCGATATTGTCTCCACGGTGGCCGAGACGGCTCGTGGCGACCAGCCGCGCCACCCCCGGGCGGAGCAGGTGTTTCTGCTGGAAGAAGGCAAGCGGCCAAATGAACGCATGCCGATTATGGAAGACGAGCACGGCACTTATATCCTTAATTCCAAGGATTTGCGCGCCATCGAGCATATCAGCCGATTATTGGAAATCGGCGTGGACTCGCTGAAAATCGAAGGACGCACGAAATCCGCCTACTACGTGGCGCGCGTTACCCAAGTCTACCGCCGGGCAATCGACGACGCCGCCGCCGGACGCGCTTTCGATCCCGCGCTGCTAGCCGACCTGGATGGTCTCGCCCATCGCGGCTACACCGACGGCTTCTATCAACGCCATCGTCCCGCCACCCAGAACTATGCCAGCGGCCAATCAGAAAACCGCGAGCGGCTCTACGTCGGCGATATCGTCGCCCACGACATCGCCACAGGCATGGCGGAAGTACGGGTCAAAAACCGCATTCAAACCGGCGACGCCCTGGAAATATTACACCCCAGCGGCAACCGTCTCCTCCGCTTGGAGCGCATGGAAAGTATCGATGGACAGCCCCTTCAGGAGGCTCCCGGCGACGGCTGGCATATCAGAATCCCGTTGCCTGGCAACCTGCGTGGCGGCATGCTGGCGCGCTGCCTGTAACCGGTGCCCGCCGCTTGCGGGGAAGAAAAGCGCCTCATACGCCTGACGACGCCTGAAACGCCACGTGTTGACGCCACTCGCCGCCACACGCTAGGATTGATCCGTGGTGCGTATTGTCCCGTTTATTCCGTTAACCGCCGGATTATCCTGCGCAGCAGCGGCCACGGCGGTGTCTGCCGGCATTCCCGGCGGCCAGACGCAAGCCGCCGAAAAACGGATCGGAGATTTCCTTCCGTAGCCACCGCTCGCTTAGGTTTGTCGGTGCGCCAAGGCCCACGGCTTCGGTAAAAACAAATCATCGCGCCGCGGGCCGGCGGGGAAGACGCGGTAAGCGACCACACCCCTTCCCCAGTGCAACCTGATGAATGAGGCAGCCGATGAACAAAAGCCTTTCCATTCCCGCCTTATTCGCAGCGCTGCTCTCCCTCGGCGGCTGCGGCGATCAGGCGTCCTCTTCCGCGCCCAAACCCACCGCCGCCACGATTACAGCAGCCGTGCCGCGGCAATCACCGGTATTACGACAAGATACGCTGACGGTGCGCCGTCCTGACGCCGCTCAAGTCGCCCGCGGCCGCCGTGTTTACCAAGCCAACTGCGCCGTCTGCCACGGCCAAAACGGTCAAGGCACGACGGACTGGAACCAGCCCGGCCCGAACGGTAAATATCCGCCGCCGCCACTGGATGACAGCGCGCATGCATGGCACCACCCAACCGCCATGCTGCGTCAGGTCATTCGTCAGGGCAGCCCTGGCGGCCAGGGCGACATGCCCGCTTGGCAGGGTAAATTGAGCCGCCAGGAAATCAACGATGTCGTCGCTTATATCACATCGCTATGGTCGGGCAAAGTATATGCGTTATGGTACCGCCAGGTGGAACACCGCGCCCGCCAATAGCCGGAGCGGCGCTATGGAAAGCTTTTTGCGCCCGGCGAACGGGTTTTCCATCCACCGCCTGCGGCTTGCCGCGAAAAATACCGCGCCCGTAGCGACCACCGCCATACTCGCCGTGCGGCCGGCGACGCGGTTACCTGCCCGCGCCCTCGGTTTCATGAGAATGGGAACGATTGCCAACGGATACCGGCTTTCCACCGTCCGTGCGGCGTTAGCATCGCATGCCAGGCCGCAGGGTTCGCTTTTCTCGACGAAAACCGCCATGCTAGCGCCTGGAGAAATGGCGAGAACCACCGCGCCAAGAACCATCGACGACGCCAGGCGATGCTTGCGCTGCCCGGCCACTGCCGATGGTTATATAATGATTGGCTTTAGACTTGAATGAGAGGAAACACGCTATGTATGGATTCACCACCCAGCTCGATATGCCGTTCGACCCCGCGGTGCAGCGCGTCATCGACGCCCTCAAGGTAGAGGGCTTCGGCGTGCTGACCGATATCGACGTCAAGGCGACGATGAAGGCGAAACTCAACGTGGAAGGCCGCCCTTACCGTATTCTTGGCGCGTGCAACCCGCCGCTGGCGCACCGGGCGATTGAAGCCGACCCCGATATCGGCCTGCTGCTCCCTTGCAATGTGGTGGTGCGGGAAGAAGCGGACCAAAAAATCACCGTTGCCTTCATGGATCCTGTCGCGGTGCTGAAACTGGTGGATCGGGAAGGCATCGAGACCCTGGCGGCGGAAGTCAGAGAAAGACTGGAACGCGTGCGCGATAGCCTAAAAGGCTAGTTTTCCCCCTCGGCCAGCGCCAACCGCGTCATGATTCCTTGGCTTGACCTCAATGCCCCCTTCCCGCCGTTAGACCGTGCGCTTCTCGATCCGAACGGGCTACTGGCGGCGGGCGCAGACCTTTCCGCCGAGCGTCTGCTCGGCGCGTATTCACGAGGAATTTTTCCCTGGTTTAATCAAGACGAACCCGTGTTATGGTGGAGCCCCGATCCGCGCATGGTGCTATTCCCGGCGGAACTGAAGGTCTCGCGTTCGCTGCGCAAACGGCTGCGGCGCCGCGACTACGAAATCCGCACCGACACTGCCTTTCACCAGGTCATGATCGGCTGCGCCGCGCCGCGCCGCGATCAGGAAAGCACCTGGATTAGCCCGATGATGATCGACGCTTACACGCAACTGCACCGCCTGGGCGCGGCCCATTCGGTGGAAACCTGGATCGACGGCGAATTGGCGGGTGGGCTCTACGGCGTCAGTCTGGGACGCGTATTTTACGGCGAATCCATGTTTTCCCGTGTCAGCGACGCCTCCAAAATCGCCTTTGTCCATTTAGCGCGGCAATTAGCGCGCTGGGACTTTGGCCTGATCGACTGTCAAATGAAAACCGCCCACCTCGCCTCCCTCGGCGCGCGGGATATCTCGCGCCAGGAATTTAGCCGCCGACTGGCGGTACTGGTAAACTATCCGGGAATCACTGGACATTGGCAATTCGACCATGACCTCATTGCATGATTTCCCTTTAAGGAACTTGCAGTTCTTTCTGACGGCGCCGTACCCATGCAGTTACCTGGCGGATCGCGAGGCGCGTTCGCTGGTAGCGGCGCCCACCGACCTGATCGACGCCAGCGCCTACAGCGAGCTGGTTAAAATGGGGTTCCGCCGCAGCGGTTTATATACGTATCGCCCCCGCTGCGACCATTGCAACGCCTGCGTCCCGGTGCGCATTCCTGTGGCGGATTTTCGCCCCCACCGTGCCCAGCGCCGCGCCTGGAAACGCCATGAAGGGTTAAGCACCCGCCTGCGGGAATTAACTTTCGACCCCGCTCACTACGAATTGTACCGCCGCTATCAAGCCGACCGCCACGCCGGCGGCGGCATGGACCAGGACAACCGCGAGCAGTACAGCCAGTTTCTATTGCAAAGCAATCTCACCAGCGTACTCGCCGAATTCCGCGAGGCGGACGGTGCGCTGCGCATGGTCAGTCTGATCGATATCATTCACGACGGTCTATCGGCAGTCTATACTTTTTTCGACCCGGATACCCCGCACGCGAGTTTCGGCGCTTACGGCGTATTATGGCAAATGGAGCTCGCCCGGCAACTGCGGCTCGACTATCTTTACCTTGGCTACTGGATCGCCCAGTGTCCCAAAATGGCGTACAAAATACACTACCATCCGCTTCAGGGGCTGATCGATGATCGCTGGCAAGTCCTGGAGTCTTTCCCACAACCGGCGGCCGCTCCCGACGCAGGTCGCCCTTAACCGTCGGAACCCGTTATGCAGCCTTATCTTGACCTAATGCACCACGTGATGACCCACGGCCACCGTAAGGATGACCGCACCGGCACCGGCACCCAAAGCGTATTCGGCTACCAAATGCGATTCGACTTAAACCGCGGTTTTCCCTTGGTCACCACCAAGAAATGCCATCTGAAATCCATTATTCATGAACTGTTATGGTTTCTCAACGGCGAGACCAATATCCGCTATTTAAAGGACAACGGTGTTACGATCTGGAACGAATGGGCGGACGAAAACGGCGAACTCGGCCCAGTCTACGGCCATCAGTGGCGCGCCTGGCCCACGCCCGATGGCGGCCATATCGACCAGATCACCCAGGTGATCGAACAGCTTCGACGCGACCCCGACTCCCGCCGCCTGATCGTCAGTGCCTGGAATGTCGCCGACATCGGTCAAATGAAGCTGCCGCCATGCCATACCTTGTTTCAATTCTACGTCGCCGACGGCAAATTATCTTGCCAGCTCTATCAGCGCAGCGCCGACATTTTCCTCGGCGTTCCCTTCAATATTGCCTCCTACGCGCTGCTCACCTTGATGCTGGCGCAAGTGTGCCGTCTCATTCCCGGCGACTTTGTCCATACGCTGGGGGACGCCCACCTCTATCTCAATCATCTGACGCAAGCGCAAGAGCAATTGTCACGCGCGCCCCGGCCGCTGCCGTCCATGAAACTCAACCCCGCCATTGGCGAGCTATTCGATTTCCGCTACGAGGATTTCACTCTGGAAGGTTACGACCCGTATCCGGCAATCACTGCGCCGGTCGCTATTTAACCAGCGCCCCGCCCGGATTTCGATCAGCGTGCGGGCAAGCGGTCTCGATATGCTGCCGGAACCCCTGATGTCTGTCACCTTGACGGTCATGGAAAAAATGTTAGGCTGAGGGCGCAAGATTTTTTAATACGTTATCTGTTTGGATGGGACTTTATGAGCACAACCTGGATACTGATCGCCAATGCCAGCGGCGCACGCCTATTTACCAATCGGGGCCCCCAAAAAGGACTGGAATTGCTCAAGACCTTCGACCACCCGGAAAGCCGGGAAAAAGCCGCGGAACTGGTGACAGACCGGCCAGGACATAATAAAAGCGCAGGCAACGGCCATGGCGCCTATGTGCCGGCCACCGATCCGAAATACCATGCGGCGGAAGGCTTCGCCCAGGCACTCTCCAAGGAACTAGAACAAGGCCGAATAGCAAACGACTACGACCAACTAATCGTCGCCGCCGCGCCGAGCTTCCTCGGTTTGCTTAACCACCATTTCAGTAGCCATGTCCGCGGCTTGCTCAGCGAAAGCCTGCAAAAAGACTACACCAAGGCGAACGAGAAGGAACTTGCCGGGCATTTGGAAAAATATATTTTTCTATGACAAGGCATAGCGGCCAACAATCTCATAAGCCGCGCCCCGATGATTCCGCTGCGACCGGACCAAGACAAACGCCACGGCCTTCCAGTAGATTGGATCGATACGGTCTTCCTCCGGTTCGCCATCGGCCCGGCGCAACAATGTGACATGCGGCAGAAAAGGCCGGCCGTCGACGTGAAAACCACTGTCGACCAGGCGTTGCTGCAAGGTAAGCGCCAACGCGCCTAGCGGCGCTGGTACTTCCGCCGGCGCCGCCCATACCAGGCGCTGGTGCCGCCAGCCGCCGCAACGGTTCAACAACAAGGTAAACCCTTGGGCGTTAACCGAGCGCGCCAACATATCCAACGCGCCGAACCGCTCCATCGCTACCTCGCCAAGAAAAGCGAGTGTCAGATGCGACTGATCGGCCGGAATCGGCATGCCGCCGCAGTGCGCCCGGAATTGGCGGGCAACATGGTAAAGACGTTTTCTCGCCGCCGCATCCGGCCAGAGCGCGAAAAACATCCGCGCTGTTTTACGCCGTGACGACGGAATGCCGGATGCCAACGCAGCCCCCATCATTAACCGGCCAGTGCCAGCAGGCAAACCGCTTGGGCGGCGATCCCTTCGCCACGGCCGGTAAATCCCAGCGTTTCGGTGGTGGTCGCCTTCACGTTGATTTGCACCGCTTGCAAACCCAAATCGGCGGCGATGTGCCGCCGCATGACGGGAATGTGCGGCGCCATTTTCGGCGCCTGGGCGATAATCGTCGCGTCCACGTTTTCCACCCGCCACCCTTGGGCGGCGACCAAACCCGCCACTGCGCGCAATAATTCACGGCTGTCGATACCGTGATACTGGGGATTGCTGTCGGGAAAATGAACGCCGATGTCCCCCAGCGCCGCCGCGCCTAACAAGGCGTCGCAAACGGCGTGCAGCAGCACGTCGGCGTCGGAATGGCCGAGCAAGCCGCGCGCGTAGGGAATCTCCACGCCGCCAATAACCAAGCGGCGGCCCGCGACCAGGCGGTGCACATCGAATCCCTGGCCGATGCGCATTATTCTTCCATTTCCAGCTCGGTTGTGAGAATCATTTTAGCCACCAGCAAATCTTGCGGGTAAGTCACCTTGATATTGCGGTTATCGCTCGCCACCAGCTTGGGCTGGTATCCTAGCCGTTCGAGTGCTTGAGACTCGTCGGTGGACGCCACCGGCTCTTCTTGCTCCAGCGCTTGAAATAACAAGTGGAAACGGAACATCTGAGGCGTCTGCGCCTGCCACAAGTCACGGCGCGCCTCGGTGCTGATCACCCGATGCGCCCGGTCGGCGCGCTTCAGGGTATCCGCCACCGGTATCGCCAGCAACCCCCCGACCTCGTCGTCGCCGATTCCCGCCAGTAACTGGTCCAAATGCCCTTTGCTGATGCAGGGGCGGGCCGCATCGTGCACCATCACCCAATCGTCCGGATTGATTTGATCGTGTATTGCCCGCAATCCATTGCGCACGCTTTCTGCGCGGGTTTCCCCGCCGCAAAACAGGGGTTCCAAACGAGAAGGCACATAGGGGCTGTCGACATGCGCCCAGTAGTGGTCGTCCGGCGCGAGCACCACGAACACCCGCTCAATGGGCGGATAGTCGCACAGCGCAGATAATGCATGATGAATCAGTGGCTTATCGAATATCGGCAGATACTGCTTGGGAATACGGCTTTCCATCCGGGAACCGGTTCCTGCCGCTGGAACCAACGCATAATAATTCGCCATTTGCTTTGTCCCTCACTGATGTTCTGGGTGGCATGCGCCACTCGAATAACTTCTATAATGAAAAAGGGGAGGCGTTTGAGAATAACTCAAGCATCTTCCCATTATAACTGCACTCCAGGGGAGGTTCATCATGGAACAGATTCGTCCCGCCGCCGTCGCGGGGACGTTTTATCCGGGAGAAGGAAAAATTCTCTCCCAAGAAATAGACAGCTTGATCGCGTCGGCCAGACAGACCAGCCACGCCGATGTGGACGCTCGCGTGCCCAAGGCGTTGGTAGCACCCCATGCCGGCTATCGCTATTCCGGCCCCATCGCCGCCAGCGCCTACTCCCATTTGGCTAGCGGACGCGGCTGGATTCAACGCGTGGTGCTGCTCGGCCCGGCGCATCGCGTACCGGTGCGCGGCTTGGCGCTGCCCGACGCCGCCGGCTTCGCTACGCCGCTGGGCGTCATCCCCATTGACCGCGAAGCTATCGCGGCCATTAGCGGCCTGCCACAAGTCACCGTCAACGCGGCAGCCCATGCCTGGGAACATTCCCTGGAAGTGCAATTGCCCTTTTTGCAGGAAGTCTTGGGCACCTTTACGCTGATCCCGTTGGTCGTCGGCGACGCCGTCGCGGAAGAGGTGGCGGAAGTGCTAGACTGCTTATGGAATGGAAAAGAGACCCTACTCGTCGTAAGTTCAGACTTATCCCACTACCTACCCTACGACGCCGCCAGAAACGAGGATCACGCCACTGCCGAGGCCATTCTTAACCTCAGCGGCCCGCTATCCCACGAGCAGGCCTGCGGCGGCACCCCGCTGAACGGCCTGCTGCTGGCGGCGCGGCGACGCCATTTGCACCCCAAGTTGCTGGATTTACGCAACTCCGGCGATACTGCCGGCGACCACGCGAATGTCGTGGGATATGGGGCCTTTGCCTTTTTCGAGGAAACCGCCCATGTTCACTGAAGCTCATGGGGAGATCCTGCTGGCGATCGCCCGCGCCGCCATTGCCCGGACGCTGGGGCTAAGCGACCCGGCGGATGAAACCGCGGCATGGCTGCGGGAGCCGGGGGCCTGTTTCGTCACCCTTACTCGCGACGACGCCTTGCGTGGTTGCATCGGCAGCCTGGAGGCCTATCGGCCGCTGATAGAAGACATCAAGGCCAACGCGGTCGCCGCCGCGTTGCGTGATCCGCGATTTCCACCACTCACGGCGGCGGAGCTGGAATGCGTCTCGATAGAGGTTTCCCTACTGTCTCCGCTGGAACCGATAGCCTACGCCAGCGAAACAGAAGCCCTGAGCTTACTGCGCCCTGGGGTAGATGGCGTCGTGCTTCGATACGGCGACACTTACCGCGGCACGTTTTTACCCCAAGTCTGGCAACAACTTGCGGAACCCGCCGCCTTCCTGGGGCACCTGAAAATCAAGGCGGGGCTAGCCGCGGATTTCTGGGCGCCGACGGTCGAATTATCGCGTTATACCGTCACGAAATGGAAAGAGCAAGAGTATGAATGCACCCCACCCCACCCCTGAAACGCCATATCCCGCTCGCTACTGGCACCGCACCGGCGACGGCCGCATTCAATGCGACCTTTGCCCCCGCGACTGCAAGCTGCGCGACGGCCAGCGCGGCGCTTGTTTTGTCCGCCAGCGGATCGGCGACCAGATGGTGCTGACCACTTATGGCCGCTCTTCCGGATTTTGCATCGATCCCATCGAGAAAAAACCGCTCAACCATTTCTACCCCGGCTCCCGCGTTTTCTCCTTTGGCACCGCCGGTTGCAATCTGGCGTGCAAATTCTGCCAGAACTGGGACATCAGTAAGTCGCATGACATAGACAGCCTGGCCGACGCTGCCTCACCCACCGAAATTGCCCGCACTGCTGCCCGCCACCACTGCAAGAGTGTCGCCTTTACCTATAACGACCCGGTGATCTTCGCCGAATACGCCATGGACACCGCGGACGAATGCCACGCGCTCGGCATCCAGACGGTCGCCGTGACCAATGGTTATATGCACGATCAAGCACGGCGCGATTTCTATGGGAAAATGGATGCCGCCAATATTGACCTTAAAGCGTTCACCGAGAATTTTTATTTTAAGCTGACCGGTGCACACCTGCAGCCGGTGCTGGACACCTTGATTTATTTACGACGCGAAACCAAGGTCTGGGTTGAAGTCACCACGTTATTAATCCCCGGCCACAACGATTCGGATGAAGAAATCGACGCCTTATGCCACTGGATACACCAGGAACTCGGCGCCGACACCCCACTGCATTTCACCGCCTTTCATCCCGACTACAAAATGAACGAGACACCCCCCACGCCCCAGGAGACCTTACGCCGGGCGCGTGCTATCGGTCTCAAGCACGGCATCCACTACGTCTACACTGGCAACACCAACGACACGGAGGGCGGGACGACTTACTGTCCCGGCTGCCGCACCAAGCTCGTCGTCCGCGATTGGTACGACATCCTGGAATACCATCTCACTGCCGACGGCCATTGCGCCCGTTGCAACACGGCAATCGCCGGGCGATTCGCGCCATACGCGCCGCCGTTTGGACGCCAACGTATTCCGGTCGGCATCCATCGCAGCCACTAATCACGCAGGCGGAGTCTGTTGCTGAGTGGAGTCGCCGGAAAGCGGCAATTCAATAGTGATCTCCGCGCCGTCGCCAATATTGCGCGCAAAGATACTGCCGTCCATATTTTCGACAATCATTTTCGACATATAAAGACCAATGCCGGTGCCCTTCTCCCGCGTCGTGAAATAAGGATCGAAAATCTTGGGTAGCACGCTCCCGGGAATACCGCCGCCATTATCGTGCACCGCCACGCGGACGCTGCCCGCCGCGCAGCTGACTTGAATAGACACTTCCCGCTGGCCCGCCTTACTGCCCAGCACATCCTTGGCATTGGACAGCAAATTCAGCAGCACTTGGGAGAATTCATTAGGAAAGCCGATAATTTTTACTTCCTCGCCGCGCTGGAAGTGAATCACGATATTGTTATTTTTAAAACTCGCGTCCACCAGCGCAATGGCTTCCTCAACCGCGTCCTGAAGACTAAATGCGACTTTCTGGCGATTAGGACGGAAAAAATTGCGGAAATCGTCGATCGTGGTGGACATTTTCTGGATCAGCCGCCGTCCGTCGGTAATACTGTGATCCAGCATCGCACCGTCCAGTTCGCCGAAATCGTAAGCATCCCGGACATTAGACAATAACACGCCCAGTGCGTTAAGCGGCTGCCGCCATTGGTGGGCGATATTGCCCATCATTTCTCCCATGGCGGCCAAACGCGATTGTTGAATAAGCAGCAGGTCTTTTTCCCGATTCTTCGCCGCCTCCGCCGCCACCCGTTGCTCTAGCACTTCATTCAAGCGCTTCAACTCTTCCTCGGCGCGGAGCCGCTCGGATACGTCGGTAACGAATATCGTGACGCCGACGACTTCGCCGTTTTCGTCATGAATCGGAATCTTATCGCTTTGAAACCAGCCGGCGCTACCGTCCGGCCTGGGGACGGGTTCGATCGTGCCGAGCATTTCCCGGCCGCTGGCGATAACCGCCATGGTATCGGCGTGGTAACGCGCAGCAACTGCCGGCGGCAATAGGTCGAAGACGCTCTTACCGGCCATGTCCCCGGCCGCCATACCGACATAGCGTTCAGCTAGGCGGTTGCTGCGCAGCACGTTGCCGTCACGGTCGATATACCAAATCATGGCGCGCACCGAATCGAAAATCACTTGCTGGTCGCGTTGCTGGTCGCGCAGCGCCTTTTCCGCCAGTTTGCGCTCGGTAATATCGTGAGCAGTCCAAATCGCGCCCTCCCGAGGCTTGCCGCGATCCACCGGCCGGCCGTTGAAATGACACCAGACCAAGGTGCCGTCGCGACGCTTGGCCAACCGCTCGACGCTATACTCGTTGGCGGCGGCAAACGCGGCGGCGGCCGCCTGATTGCCAGCCGCCGCTTCCTCGGAGGAAGGATAGGTGGCGTCCAGCGGCAAGCCATTGAGCTCCTCTGTCGAGTAGCCGAAGATTTCCCCCATTTTAGTGTTGGCCCAAGCGATTTCGCTCCCTTTAAGATAGGCAATGCCGACGACTGCGGTTTCCAAAATAGCCTGCTGTTCGGATAGCGTCCGATTCAGTTTCTCCCGAATCGCCAGTTGCTCGCTGATATCATGAAACGCCACCACCCACCCGGTCTGCGTTCCCTCCCGTAGAATCGGTGCGGAGTTGACCGATACCGGCAACCGCGCGCCGTCCCGCCGCCAGAACACGTCCTCCGCTACGTAAGCCGCCGCATCGGGATTCGCCTGATCCAGGGCGCACGCCTCCACCGGATAGACGCTGCCATCGGCGCGATGGTGGTGAAATAGGGCATGGGCCTGACGACCCTGCATTTCTTCTTCCGGCCACCCCAACAACCGTTGCGCCTCCGGATTGGTAAACAGGATATTGCCGGCGCAATCGGTCATGTACACCCCTTCCCCCAAGGTGGACGACACTTCCTGTAGCCGGGCCTCGCTTTCCCGGCTGGCGGCCGTCATTGCATGGGCAAGCCGCAAGGCGCGGGTACGGGTATTCGCCAGCGCCGCCGTCATCGCAAACAACAGAAAACTGATCACCACGCCGGCGCCCAAAACCAGCCGCGACTTTTGCCTGTTGATTCTCGCGTCGAACTCGGGCAACGAGAAAAATCGCAGCGTCCAGCGATGGCCCTCGAAATGCAGGACCTCGTCGGTGACCAGCACCGAACGACGCGGCGCGTTATCCCGGTACATCAAGGTTTGCGGCGTTATTGTCGCGCCGTCGTAAATGGCGATGCCGACATCACGTTCGATCTTGCCGAGTACACCGTTGATCAAATCGTTCATTCGGAATGGACTATACACGTAACCCCAAAGCGCGGCGCGGCGCTGCGCCACGGTGTCAAGAGGCGCGCCTCGACGGTACAACGGTAAATACATAACAAAACCGGCTTGTATGTCATGACCGGTTTCCTGCATCAATTTAATTTTGCTAGAAACCGTCGCCTTGCCGTAATCCCGCGCTTGGGCCATTGCACGGCGCCGTATCGGATCAATGTGCATGTCATAACCATGGGCCCGCTGATTGCGCCAATGGAACGGTTCTAAGTAGACAATCGCGGTGTATTCCCGGCGTTTTCCCAGCGGCCACACGGTATAATCGGTAAATCCTTCGGCGCGAACATGCCGAATATGGGCGGCTAAGGCGTTCAGCGGCACCCGCTGCGCGAAGCCGATACCCAAAATACCCGGATAGATTTTTTCCACCTGAAGATGGGCGACGTATTGACGCCATTTCTCCCGCGTCATCGGCTGCGCGGTGTAGAAAAAACCGCCGACGCCATGCAATACCTCTTTGTAGGCAAGCAGCCGCTGATACATGGCCTCCTTGATTTCGCTGGTGTGAAATTCGAAGTGCTCGCGGGCTTCTTGCGCCGCGCTCGATTTGGCCATCTGCCAAGCAACAACGCTAAGCGCCAAGGAAACCGCCAAGGTAAGCCACGCCACCCATTTCCCAGGGGAAATGGGCAACGGTTTCCGAGGGGAAGACATCGCATTTAATGAAGAGGTATCGGCCTGCTTCGTCATTACTGTCGAGAATTTACGCGCCTGACCCAGCCCGTGGAAAGATAACAACGCCAGTACCGCGTCGTTGAACGTTTAAAGTCTAGCGCATCGGTACACGCCGGTTCGCTAGGCGTAGGAGTAACGCGTCGCCAAATAGTCTTCCAAAGCGGTCTTGCCGTCGCCCTTGAACTCGACGAATTGGATGCCGACCCGGAATTGCTGGATAGAGGCGGCCAACACCGTGTAGATCATGCGGCCGCTCACTTCGACGATTTTTTCCTTGCCGCCGCTAATTAACGGCGGCACCGAAAGCAGCGCTGTCATCATCTCCCGGAAAAAAATATTGTGATCGCACAAAAAACTCATTCCGCCCAGGGAAACATCGCTGGCCCGGCCATAGAATATCTGCCGCCCTTCCACTTCTTCGCTCACCAACGCCGCTTTCCAGTCCACCGGGTAACGTTGGTAGGCCCGATGCTCCATCGGCCGGGAAACCGCCACCAATTGCTGCGATAGCCGCACCTCGCGTTCGCGGTATTCCTCCAGCGCCCGTTCTTTCTCTTTGAGGAGCGCCTCTAAGCCGCGAATACGTTCCCGCAAGATATCACGAGCCGGTTCGCTTTCCGCGGGAGCCGTGGATACCAATGCCTGGCCCGGATCGACGAGCGCCTCGGCCAAGTCTTCCTCCAGGGGCCGATCCGCGGACTTCTTAATTCCCGCCCGTCCGAAATTTCGTGTGCTTTTCACCATCTCGACCCACTCACTTCCGCCCCGCCCTGCCGAGGGCCCATCATCCGTCGATTACCGGTATAATAGTCGCCTTTTCACGGACAATGTGCAAGCTCGCCCGAGCATCGGCGCCCTACCCCCAATGAAGTTAATTCCTTCGCTCCCTCCACGACCCGGCCAGCACCAGCGGATCGGCAAACTCACCGGCGCCAGCGATGCTTTAGCCCTAGCGCAATCGGCGAAAGAGTATCGGCCTTTAGTCATTATTACGGAAACCGCTTGGGATGCCCAGCGCTTGCGCGAGGAAATCAGCTATTTCGCACCGCGAATAGAAGCGCTCCTCCTACCGGACTGGGAGACGCTGCCCTACGATATTTTTTCTCCCCACCAAGATTTAGTCTCGGAACGACTATCCACCTTGTACCGGCTCATGCAAGGCCGCTGCGATGTGTTGATTACCGCTGCCGCCACCGCCCTTTACCGGCTGCCGCCAGTCGCCTTTCTCGCCGCCCACGCCTTCCACCTGCAGAAGGGCCAAAAACTAGATGACGGTGCGCTGCGTCGTCAGCTGACTCTCGCCGGCTATCATCATGTCCAACAGGTGCTTGGCGCGGGCGAATATTGCGTTCGCGGCGGATTGATCGACCTATTCCCTAGCGGCAGCGCGCTACCTTACCGTCTCGATCTGTTCGACGACGAGATCGAGACGATTCGCGCCTTCGACGCGGACACCCAGCGCAGTATTTACCCCGTGAACGAAATCCGGCTGTTGCCGGCGCGCGAGTTTCCCTTGAACACCGATGCCATCAGCCGGTTCCGCCGCAATTTCCGCGCGCAATTCGAGGGCGATCCCTCTAAAAGTCGACTTTATAAGGACATCAGCCAAGGGCTTGCGCCGGCGGGGATAGAATATTATCTGCCGTTGTTTTTCGACCAGACCGCCACCCTGTTTGATTACCTGCCGCCAGACGCCACGTTATGTTTTCACCATGCTGTGAGAAACGCGGTACACCATTTTTGGGAAGAAACCCTATCCCGCTACCGGCTGCTTGCCGGCGACCATGACCGTCCGCCACTGCCGCCAACGGAACTATTTCTGCCAGTGGACGCCTTTTTCGCCGCGGCCAAACCCTATCCCCGAATCGAACTGATTGCCCCCAGTGAAGAAAACGGAAAATCCTGGGCCGCCGACACCCGCACGCCGCCCTCTCTGGAAGTAGACCGCCGCGCCGCCGATCCTTGGGCAAAATTGCGCCACTTCCTGGACACATTCGCTGGCCGCACGCTGCTGTTGACGGAAGGCCCCGGCCGGCGCGAAACGATGCAGCAAACATTACGGGAATATCGGCTACAGTCGGTGCCGTGCGAGGGCTTCGAGGATTTCCTCACCGCCGACAAACCGTTCATGCTGGGCGTCGCCCCCCTATCCGGCGGGTTTATTCTCCCTGGCGAACGACTCGCTATCATCACCGAGCGCGAACTCTACGCCCAAGAAGCCCGTCAACCGCGGCAGCGGGAAGGGCGGCGGCGGAGCGCCTCGGAATATATGCTGCGCGACTTAAGCGAAATCAAGATCGGCGACCCGGTGGTCCACGAGCAGCACGGCATCGGCCGTTATCAGGGACTCGTGAACCTCGATTTAGGGGAAGGCGCGACCGAGTTTCTCGCACTGGAATATGCGGGCGCCGATAAATTGTATGTACCGGTCTCCCAGCTTCACCTCATCAGCCGCTATTACGGTACGGCGCCGGAAACGGCGCCGCTGCATAAACTGGGCAGCGGACAGTGGGAAAAAGCACGGCGCCGGGCATTAAAACAAGTACGCGACACCGCCGCCGAGCTGCTTCACCTCTACGCACTACGCGCGGCGCGCAACGGCCGCGCCTTTCCACTCAGCTCGCACGATTACGAAGCATTCGCCGCCGGCTTCGGCTTCGAGGAAACACCCGATCAGGCAACAGCCATCGCCGCCGTAATCCAGGATATGCGCGCACCGCATGCGATGGACCGTCTCGTCTGCGGCGATGTCGGCTTCGGCAAAACCGAAGTGGCGTTGCGCGCCGCGTTTATCGCGGTGGCAGCGGGAACGCAAGTCGCGGTGCTGGTACCGACCACGCTGCTGGCGGAACAGCATTTCCAGACATTTTCCGACCGTTTCGCCGACTGGCCGGTAAGAATCGCGGAGCTTTCCCGTTTCCGCTCGGCCAAGGAGCAAAAAGCAACGCTGGCGGACTTAGCGGCGGGGAAAATCGATATTATTATCGGCACCCACCGTCTGCTGCAAGGCGACACCCGCTTTAACAACCTGGGGCTGGCGATTATCGACGAGGAACACCGTTTCGGCGTGCGTCAGAAAGAACGCTTGAAATCGCTGCGCGCCGAAGTGGATATCCTCACGCTCACCGCAACCCCCATCCCCCGGACGCTGGCGATGGCAATGGAGGGATTGCGCGAATTTTCCGTCATCGCCACCGCCCCGCAGCGGCGCTTGGCGATTAAAACCTTCGTCTCCGGCTACAGCGAAGGCGTGATCCACGAAGCCGCGCTGCGCGAGTTGAAACGCGGCGGCCAAGTCTATTTTTTGCACAATATGGTGGAAACGATTGGCGCTATGCGGGAAAAGCTGGAGAAGCTACTGCCCGAGGCGCGCATCGCCATCGCCCATGGCCAAATGCCAGAACGGGAGCTGGAACGCGTCATGCGCGACTTTTACCAACAACGCTTCAATCTGCTGCTATGCACGACTATTATCGAAACCGGCATCGACATTCCTAGCGCCAATACCATCATTATCAACCGCGCCGATCGCTTCGGGCTTGCCCAGTTACATCAGTTGCGCGGACGAGTGGGGCGTTCCCACCACCAAGCCTACGCGTATCTCCTGACCCCGGAAGCGGAAGCGCTGACCTCCCAGGCAAAAAAGCGCCTGGAAGCGATTCAGATGCTGGAAGACCTAGGCGCCGGTTTTTATCTCGCCATGCACGACTTGGAAATTCGCGGCGCTGGCGAGGTCCTCGGCGAATCCCAAAGCGGCGAAATGCAGGAAGTGGGATTCAACCTCTATACCGAAATGCTCGACGCCGCGGTGCAGTCCCTTAAAAACGGCAAGGAACCCAGCATGGACGCCCTGGAGCCGCTCCACGTCACCACCGAAATCAACCTTCACGCACCGGCGCTGCTGCCGGACGATTACTGCGGCGACATCAATGAACGCCTCCAACTTTACAAGCGGATGGCCCATTGCGTCTCCCTAGAAGAACTAGACGCCATCCACGAAGAGCTGATCGACCGCTTCGGCTTGCCGCCCCAATCCGCCAAGTTACTGCTGGATAGTCATCGTCTGCGGCTGCTCGCCCAGCCGCTGGGTATTCTGCGTATCGACGCTGACGCTAGCGCCGTGCAGCTGCATTTCGAACCCCAGCCGGCCATTGATCCGGGCAAAATTATCCACCTCATCCAGCATCAACCCAATTACCAATTAAACGGGCCGGACCGCCTGAAGGTCTCCCTTGAACTACCGACCATCGAAGCGCGGGTCAACGCAGTGCAATCCTTGGTTAAGGAACTCGCGGCGTAGCGAACGGCAACGCCGGCGAATTTTCCAGTAAAATAATGGATTTCCGCTGTCAAGGAACCGCACATGCATCTGATTCGCCCCTTCACCGGCCTGCGCCCCATTGCCTCCCACGCCAGTGACGTAGCGGCCCCGCCCTACGACGTCCTCTCCTCCGACGAAGCGCGGCTGCGCGTCGCTGGAAAACCGTGGAGCTTTCTCCATATTTCCAAACCGGAAATCGATCTGCCGGCCGCGACGTCTCCCTACGCGCCCGAAGTGTACGCCAAGGGCGCCGAAAGCCTGCGCAGCATGCTGACGGAAGGTATCCTAGCGCGCGACCCGCAGCCTTATTACTATATCTATCGCTTAATCATGGGCGAACATACCCAGACCGGAATCGTCGCTGCCGCGTCGGTTAAAGACTACGATAGCAACCGTATCCGCCGTCATGAATTTACCCGCCCCGACAAGGAAGACGACCGGGTACGCCAAATCGACGCGCTCAACGCCCAGACCGGGCCGGTGCTGCTGGCGCATCCGCGCGCTCCCGAAGTGGATACGCTGCTCGCCCACGCCGCCAGGGGCGCGCCCGACGCGGATGTTATCGCCGACGATGGCGTGCGTCACACGCTATGGGTCGTCCGTGACGACGACGTGATCGCCCGGCTGACCCAGGCGTTCGACGCCATGCCCACGCTTTATATCGCCGATGGCCACCACCGCTCGGCGGCCGCCTCACGGGTCGCCGCTGCGCGCCGCACCGCTAACCCGCAGCATACCGGCGAAGAGGATTACAATTATTTCCTGGCGGTGATTTTCCCGCACCACCAGATGAAAATTCTCGACTACAACCGCGTGGTCACTGATCTGAATGGGATGCGCAGCGACACGCTGTTGACGAAAATCGGCGAAAAATTCGCGATCCATCCTAGCGTGCATGCCGTCGGACCGGACAAGCCGGGCGAGTTCGGTCTGTACCTTCCCGGCCAGTGGTACCGCCTGGTTATCGATCCGGCGTTGATTCCCGCTAGCGATCCGGTCGCGCGGCTCGACGTCAGCCTGCTGCAAAACCACGTCATTTCACCCCTGCTCGATATCGAGGACCCGCGCCGTGACCAGCGTATCGACTTCGTGGGCGGCATTCGTGGGCTGGGCGAACTGGAAAAACGGGTAGACACCGGCGGCATGGCCGCCGCCTTCGCATTGCATCCGACACGAATGGAAGACTTGATGGCGGTAGCCGACGCCGAAGAAGTCATGCCGCCGAAATCCACGTGGTTCGAGCCCAAACTGGCGGATGGCCTGGTTTCCCACGTTCTCGATTGAATCCCGGCGCTGGCTCGCGGGATCACGCGGAACGACCGATACACAGGATCGTCCAAGGGGAAAATGATCCCGCACCTCGCCTGCCGGCGCAGACCGATCTTGCTACTACCCTCGGTGGATAGTCGGCAACCACGCCTATTGGCTGCGCGGCGCGCGGCCCCTCGGCGGCTGCCGCGCCAAGCCATGCTTAAACGATGCCGTCGCTGCGTCTGGCCGACTTTAGTCTAGCGGTCATGGGCATGGACACCGTCTTAATCAATCGGGAAACTGTCGAGGAAGAGGCTAGCTTGGTGAGCCTAGCGCGACTAAGAATGCACGCAAACAGCGCTATCGGCTTCGGCGAGAACCCGATGCAGTGACCACGATGGCACACCCCTCGCTTCACCGCGCTGGATCAATGAAGAATGGCGCGAACTAAATCCCGGCGCTGAAATTTTTCCGGCTGCTCTGACGCGCCAAGAGAAATTAAAGGCGCGGCAAAACATCCGGCAGCTTTATTTCCGTGACCAGCCGCCTAAGAAATCGTCTCGGCCCGAATGACACCGTGGGCCAACACCCTCGATAGGCGATAGCTGACTGGACGAAAACGGGGGCAATTGACGACGCCCAAGGCGGGGCACGATTGCCTGAACCACGCGCGAGAACAGCAGTCGAGGCTACGCCACGACCCAGCAGCCATCACCGGCGAGACGCCAACAAGAAGCAAGATAGCCAACGCGGACGTCCGCATCAACTACCCGCCAAACCCACTGTGTGGAGGAAAACCGCCGATTTGCCGCGCTTCACCAATCCGGGAAGCGTCGTCAGCCAACTGGCCGGGCCAGCGCCGTTGTTACATGTAATTGAACAACGATAATCCGGCGATCTGGGTAAACGCTTTCTGCGCCGCCTCCAGGTTGACCTTCTGCTGCGTCAGTTGACTGACCGCCTTCGCGTAATCCAGATCCTGCAATCCCGACAACGTCGTCTGATATTGCAGGGTCAGGTCTTGGCCAGAACTTTGCGACGAACTGATTTCCTTCATCCGTGCCCCGATGGACGCCCGGACAGTGGAAATGCTATCCATGTCGTTGTTGATATTCGTCAGCGCTTTATTCAAGGCATTTTGCAGCTTAGCGCCATCGGCGTCATTGTTGACCGGCGCTTCCAATGCACTGGCGAGATCGTCGATGGTCTTGAATATTCCCTCGTTAGTGCTCGCCTTCACGGTAAATCCGTCGCCACTGGCGGGGCTTCCGGTAATCGTCGCCTGTATGCCATAGTCGGAATTAGCGACTGGCACCGCCAGATTGGAAAAATCAATGGCCTGGCCGCTCGTATAAGTGCGCGGGTAATTACCCGTGGCGGGCGGCGCGGCGCCGGTAATGACCGAATTACCGCTCACATTGTCGATAATGTCGTAGCTTGTTGTCCCTGGGGTAATGGTATAAGAACTTCCAGCCGCCGGCGCCCAATTGAAGCTGGCGCCCACTCCGGAGATATTTGTGGGATTGCCGGTATAGCTGAATGGCCCACTCGTGATGCTGTGGACATTATCGGTCACGGTATAAGTGCCCACGCCGAAAGTCACCGTGAAGTTTTTCGCGCTGTTTTCCCAGGTCGCGGTGTCGGTAATCGTGACTTCGTTAGTGCCTCCAGGCGACGGTACAACCGTGGCGATATTACGAAACTGGATCGTGTAATCCTTGCTGGTCGCGTTCGCCGCCCATTTGGATGGATCGAGGACGTTGCCAGGACCGATAATGCCAGTACCCGCGTTCGCCGCCCCCGGCGCCGCGGTGAAGGTGCCGTTACCATCCTTGATATTCGTGAATACGCTAGAACCCGCGTCGCTGACCGCGATTTGGCGGGAAGACGCAATCTGCATCAAGCGCTGTCCCTGGTCGCCGTTATAATTGACGATATTAGACCCGCCCGAGGCGGTCACGGTAAACGGCAGAGTCGCGCCCTTGTAGCCGGAAAACAAGTACAGACCCGCGCCATCGGTAGTATTGGCTTGTCCTACCAACTCGTTGAACTTACTGCGTAGCTCGGTGGCGATATAACCACGGTTCGTATTGTCGTAGGTAGGGTTTCCCGCATCGACGGCAAGCGAATGAACCGCTTGCAAGGTGTTTTGCACCGATGCCAATACCGACTCTTCCAGCCCCAGACTACTGTTTGCGGCCTTCTGGTTGGTCAGGTATTGATCGTTAACCTTGGAAGACTGGGAAACCTCGAATGCCCGCGCCGCCGCGACGGGATCGTCCGCCGGCGCCAGAATCCGCCGCCCGGACGCCAATTGCTGCTGAATCTTGAGCAATGCGCTGGTTTGATCGTTAATCGTCGCGACACTGCTATCGTAAAGCGTACTGGTGCTAATACGCATCATTCACCTCCTTAGCTTCCCAGGCTGAGCAGCGTATCGAACATTTTAGTCGCCACCTGGATCATTTTACCAGCGGCTTGGTAAGCTTGCTGGTAACGCAGCAAATTAGCCGCCTCTTCGTCCAGGTTGACGCCGGACAGGGACTGTTGCTCCTGCTTGACCTGGGCAACCAGCGTCGTCTGCGCTTCGCTGGTGACCTGCAGTTCCCGCGTTTTGTTACCCACGTCGCTCACCATCTGGCCGTAAGCGCCGAGATAAGAAGTGGTGGCGGTTCCAGAGGAACTGGCCACCATGGTGTTCTTGGTTTGCAAGCCCGCCAACAGCAATGCGTTACGATTGTCCGCCACGCCGCCGCTATTGGAGCCGACAGTGAACACATCACCCGCGCTGGGCACGCCGCTGATTTTTACCGTCCATCCATTAAACGAAATCGGCGCGCCTGCCGTATAAGCCACATTCACTGTCGGCGAACCGGTCGTCGTCCCGGTCACATTAAACGTGGTGGGCGGATTATTGAAGGTAACCGTCACCGGGCTGGCAATATTGGGATCGGGGCTGAACTGGACCGCCGGAGGAATCGGCACCGCCGCGGCAATCGTTCCCGTTCCGCCGTTGCCCGCCCCAGCCGTCGATACCGTATTATCGACGGTAAACGTATCGCCGGTATTGGGCGCGCCGTTGATTTGTACCCGCCAGCCATTGTAATCGATGTTATTGCCCGCCGTGTAGGTCATGTTGCTGGCCAGGGTTGCGCCATTCGTATTATCCACGACGTCGAACGTCGTCGGACTGGTAAAGGTAACTGTTACTTTATCGTTAAAGGAATTGACCGCGCCCAAATCAATGGCGCCGGTGCCGGTATTGGCGGCGGCGGTGGCGGTCGCCATCGGCGCGGCGGCGGCGACCGCTTCCGTACTCGTAATCGCAACCTTGAGATCGCGAGCGCCGTCGACAGTCGGCTGAATCAAGAAACTATCTCCCGCCACTGGCACGCCGCTCGCGTTAATCGTTAGGCCATCCACCGTTTGCGGCAAGGTGCCGTTATTAATCAACACCGCGTTATCGGACAAGCGGGTGAGCGTATAATTCGCGCCGCCATCCGACGTCAACCGGTAATCGCTGGTGGTCAGCGCCCGCACGTCGGTAATGCCGACCGTTACCGCGCCCGTACCGGTATTCGTGCTGCGCGGCGAAATTTTAGGCTGGGCGACGGTGAAAAAATCTTTTCCCAGGGTACCGTTGAGATCGGTGCCCAGCCGATGCTGATCGTTGAATGTTTGTCCCACCGCAATCGCGATACGTCCCAACTCATTCTGCGCACTATTCAGCGATTGGCTGCGAAACGCCAGCAATCCGCCTAATTGGCCGCCCGCCAGCAAGTCGGATTTAATGGGCACCTGGCTATTGCCAATCTGATAATAAACGTCCAGATTCGCCGGATCCTCCGTGGAAGGCTTCGTCGCCAGCGTGGTCGCCGACTGCCCGACCACCAGCGCCTGGCCGTTGCCGATGAAGACGTTAAAGCTGCCGTCTCCCTGCGTGACCACGTTTGCCTTAATCAGTTTGTTAAGCTCCCCCACCAACTGCTCGCGTTTGTCGTGCAAGTCATTCGCCTTGAAATTACCGGCAGAACTTTCGGCGAGCACGATCTGATGGTTCATCTCGGCGATTTGTTGGGCGTAGGAGTTGATCTCGCTGACCATGCTGGTGATCTGGGTATTCACGCCGTCGCGCAGTTGCGAGAGACGGTCGTTCAACGCCGAAAATCGCGCTACCAGCGCTTGGCCGCCGCTAATCATGGATTGCCGCGAAGGAATCGACGAGGGATTGGAAGCCACGTCGTTCACTCCCTGGAAAAAATCTTGTAACGCCGGAGACAAACCGGCGGTGGAGTCCGCCAGCATATTATCTATCTGCTGCATTTGGGTGTGATAGGTATTCAGCTGATTGCTCTGCGTATCCGTTTGCCGCACCTGGTGATCCAGGTATTGACTATAGATGCGCTTCACGTTATCGACCGTCACGCCCTGGCCGAAGAACCCCACACCGCTAAACAGCGGCACCTGGGTGCCCTGTACGATCTGCTGGCGATGATAACCGTCAGTATTGGCGTTGGCGATATTGTGCTCGGTGGTCACCAACCCCGCCTGGGCGGTGTTCAGTGCGCTCACTCCGATGCCGTAAATCCCCGTTCCCATGTCATGCCTCCATTCTTGCGCCGTCGCCGCGGCACATTCAATTAACGGCAGAATCCGCTAAAACTTGAAGTTAGCCGCAGGAAAACCGCGTGCGGCATACCGCTTTTTCTATCAATAAAGCATAAAATATACCAAGCGCCGCCGCAGCCCGCTAACAGCAAAAACCGTCTGTGTCACCGAAGATAGCAAAAAGGGGGCGGCAATCGCTGCCGCTAACGCGGCAAAAACCGCCAGCGCGTCATCGCATAGAGTTAACCGGCTAACGCTTGGCGCATCGCCTGACTGTGGATCACACGCGTGAGCTTGTCGGCGTACATTGGGTCGGTGGCATAGCCAGCGCGCTGCAACCCTTGGGCAAAAACAGCCGCATCTGCGCCGCCGGCAAGCGCCGGTGCATAGCGCGGGTTGTTTTTCAAAAGATGCGCGTAATCACGAAAGCCCTCGGCATAGGAAGCATAGGCGCGGAATGGTTCCCGCCGGGTGGTCGGCTTGCCGTTCACATACTCGGTCGTGGTCGCATAAGCCACCGCGCCATGCCAGTCGGAGCCCGCTTTAATACCGAAGAGGTTGTGACTCGGGCTGCCGTCCGACCGGCGGATTTCATGCCGCCCCCAACCGCTTTCCAACGCGGCCTGCGCCAGTAGAAAGTGCGGAGGAACACCTAGCTCGCGGGCGGCTTGGGCGGCATGAGGCCATAAGCGGTTAACGAAGTGCTGCGGCGATGAAGCGGTTTGCGTCTTGCCCGCTGGCCCGGCGCTAACCGCCGATGGTACTGGCGCTTGCCGACCGGGAAGCGTAATCCCGACCCGGCCCGGCAAGGGAAAACCCGCAGCGGGTACGGAAATAGGCTGCTGATCGGAGATTTTTCCGTTAGTCCCCTTCCCGTGAGAAAACTGCTTCGTCAACAAATCCGCTATACCCAGCCCTGGGCCGGCAGCCATTTTTTCCGCCAACTGCTGATCCAAGAGCGACATGTACAAGCGGCTCTGATTGCTATCCATCAGGGAATCGCTGGGTACGGTCGCGCGCATGCTCTTCAGCATCATGTTCAAAAACAGCGACTCGAACTGCTGCGCGACCACTTTCAGCGCTTGCTGCGGCTTCTGTTTGGCCGCAAGGCGCAAAGCCCCCAGGCTCTGCACATTGAGCGCCAATTGATCGGCCGTGTCTGTCGAGGTAATCACCAGTCAGCATCCTATGCTTAAATAACGTGTAGTTCGGCGTGCAGCGCACCCGCTGCTTTCATCGCCTGCAATATCGCAAGCAAATCTTGTGCCGTCGCGCCGACGGCGTTCAGCGCCTTGACGACCTCGCCCAGGGAAGCGCCGGAAGGCACCGCCACCAACTGCCCTTTACCGGCCTTGATCGAGATTTGCGCCCGCTGCAAGGCCACCGTGCGCCCAGCGGACAACGGCAGCGGTTGGCTAACGGTGGGTTCGGTACCGATAGTAACCGATAGATTGCCGTGAGACACCGCGCAAGGATCCACCGTGACCGCCTGGTTCATCACGATGGAACCGGTACGCGCATTCATAATGACCTTGGCGGCGGACTCGCCGGGATTCACGCGAAGCGCCTCCACCCGCGCGATAAACGCTACCCGCTGATTGCTGCCTTGCGGCGCGCGCACCCGAATGACCCGCCCGTCCACCGCGTTGGCGGTGCCATCGCCGTAAACTTGATTAATCGCCTCTACCACCCGGTTGACGGTGGTAAAGTCCGTGGTATTCAACTCGAAGTTGACGAAATTCCCTTGCCCCAGCGTCGTCGGCACGGCGCGCTCTACCGTCGCGCCGCCGGAAATCAAGCCGACACTCAGTTGATTCACCTGAGTGCTGGCGCCCCCCGCCGCCGCGCCGGCGCCGGCAACCACCAGATTCCCTTGGGCAATGGCGTAAACTTGGCTGTTCGCCCCACGCAGGGGCGTCATCAACAGGGTTCCGCCGCGCAAACTCTTAGCGTTGCCGATAGAGGAAACCGTCACATCGATCGTCTGGCCGGGACGGGCGAAAGGCGGCAACGATGCGGTCACGGTAACCGCCGCCACGTTCTTCAACTGCAAATTGGTTCCCGCCGGCAAGGTGACGCCCAGACGGCTCAACATGCTGATGATGCTTTGCACGGTGAAAGGCGTCTGCGTCGTCTGATCGCCATTGCCATCCAAACCCACCACTAAGCCATAACCGAGTAACTGATTGTTCCTGACCCCTTGGATCGACACCAGGTCCTTAATGCGGTCGGCATGGACAGGAAATGCCACCAGCGCGCTCGCAAGCACAAAAACCAGCCACCAGCCGAATCTTTTCATCACGTTTCCCCTCATCCCCGTCAGAAAGGCGCCACCGAGAGGAAAAAGCGCGCCAACATACTCATGAACTGCGCCTTATCAATCGATTGGTCGCCTTTGTATTCGACACGGGCGTCGGCGATTTGGGTAGAGTTGACGGTATTGGCCGCGGTAATCGTCGTGGGATTCACCACCCCGGACAACCGCAAGTATTCGGTCTTATTACTAACCGCCACTTGTTTCTCGCCACTAACCACCAGATTATCGTTGGGCAACACCTCGGTGACCGTCACCGTGATTGTTCCGGTGAATGCGCCGCTATTGGTGTCGCTTCCCTTGTCCTCTGCCTTGTTAGCGGTCGCGGAAGTCAGCAGTGAGGTATTCGTCCCGGTATTAGCCGAGGAAGAGAAAATATTGGGATTCATGGTAAAACTACTACTGCCGCTGTGGGTTTCGCTTTTATTATTCTGCGAACTGGCGCTATCGTTTTCGCTAATCAGCACCGTCAGGGTATCTCCCACATCGTGAGCGCGGCGGTCCTCGAACAGTGCGACATGCGTATAGCCGGATTGGTAAATGGCGCCGTTGCCCACTGGCGCGACGGGCCGTGGCGCTGGTCGCGCCGACATGGGTTGATGAACGTTGGTCGACGGCGTCGTGGCGCATCCCGCCAGCAACAACACCGCGAACAACGCCGTTCCATACCACCCCAGATGCCGCCGGCCTGTCATGCTGTTCCCCTTGCTGCGCCATCCATCACTTCGCCCGCGCCCGGCTTAGAGTTGCGTCAAGCGCTGCAACATTTGGTCGGAGGTTTGGATGGCTTTAGAATTTAATTCGTAGGCGCGCTGCGCCTGAATCATATTGACCAATTCCTCCGCCACATTGACGTTGGAGGTTTCTACATAGCCCTGACTAAGCAATCCGAGGCCATTGGTTCCTGGCGTATTGGGCTGAGGCGCTCCGGAAGCAGCCGTTTCGTAATAGAGATTCCCCCCCTTACTCTGCAAGCCGGTGGGATTGATAAAGCCGACTAATTGGATATTGCCGATCTGGGTCTGCTGCGGTGGATTGCCCGGCTGCAATACGGTGACAGTGCCGTCGTTGCCAATCGTCACGGTCAATGCATTCGCTGGAATCGTGATGGCGGGCTGCACCGCGTAGCCGCTGGCGGTAACCAACGTCCCCTGAGAGTCCACCTGGAACGATCCGTCCCGGGTATAGGCGGTCGTGCCGTCCGGCGTCAGCACCTGGAAAAATCCCTTGCCGTTAATCGCCAAGTCCAATGGGTTATCGGTGCGCTGCAAGTTGCCCTGGGTGTGAATCCGCTCGACGGCTACCGGCCGGACGCCCGTGCCGATCTGGAGACCGGAAGGCAGTTGGGTTTGCTGCGAGGACTGCGCGCCGGGTTGGCGCAAGGTTTGGTACAGTAAATCCTCGAACACCGCGCGGGAGCGCTTGAAACCATTGGTGCTGACGTTCGCCAAATTATTGGAGATCACGTCGATATTGGTTTGCTGGGCGTCCAGGCCGGTTTTGGCGATCCACAGGGAGCGTATCATAGCGTATTTCCTAAATAGTTTACGTCAGGCTCATGATCCGGCTAGCCTGCTGCGCATTATTCTGCGCCGTCCGTAGTAACTGGACTTCCATGTCGTATTGCCGCGCTTGCTCGATCATGCCGACCAGCGCCGTCACCGGGTTAACATTGCTGGCTTCCAGCGCCCCTTGCAATAAGCCGACGTTAACGTCGGCCGGCGCCGCTCCGCCATCCTTAAGCCGGAATAAGCCGTCATCACCGCGGACCAACTGGCCTTCCGGCGGATTAACCAGCTTGATGCGCCCCACCACCGCGATCGTGTTGGGCTGTTGACCCGCAGGAATCGTGGAAATCGTCCCGTCGTGGGCAATCGTAATCGCCGCATCCGGGGGAACGGCAATAGGGCCGGCGCCCCCCACTACGTTCATTCCGTCGCGCGTCTGCAACAGGCCATTGGGACTGATTTTCAGACTGCCATTACGGGTATACGCTTCCGTGCCGTCCGGCGCCCGCACCGCAATCCACCCCCGTCCCTGGATCGCCACGTCCAAGTCGCGCCCCGTCTGATGAATCGCGCCAGGGCGAAAATTCGACCCTACCGTGGAATCCACCACAAACGCCCGCGTCGGATGACCCTCGCCGAACACCGGCAACGCCCGGAAGGCGGATACCTCGGCCCGATAACCCGTGGTCGACGCATTCGCCAAATTATGCGCCGTCACTGCCTGCCGGTTAAACGCATGCTCGGCGCCACTCATGGCGATATAAATTAAACGGTCCATTGCACCTCTATGTTCTCCTGATCGAACAGGCCAGACAGTACCACCGGCCTGGCGTTGCGTCCCTCGCAAACCCGACCACACGCCGCCCCATTCATTGCATGCGACCCTTAGCGCAAGTTCACCAGCGTATTCAAGACTTGGTCTTGGGTCTTAATGGTTTGCGCGTTCGCCTGGTACACCCGCTGGGCGGTAATCATGTGCACCAGCTCCTGCGTCAGGTCAACGTTGGAGTCCTCCACCGCGCCGGACTGAATCGATCCAAACGATCCCGCCTGCGGCGTGCCATCCAGCGCCTGGCCGGAAGCGGCGGTTTCCACCCACTGGTTGTCCCCGCTGGGCAGCAGTCCTTGGGTATTGGGGAAATTCGACAACCGCACGAAGCCGAGGGTATTCGACTGGCCGTTAGTGTAGCGCGCCAGCACCGCACCATTGGGCGAAACACTAAAGCCGTTCAGCCGGCCGGAAGTATAACCATCCTGCGTCGCGGCGCTGACCGTAAAGTTCGAGCCATATTGCGTGGACTTGCTCAAGTCGAGCGCAAAGGTCTGCGGCGAGGCAGCGCCATTGGTCTTTCCTAGATCAGTGGCCACCTGGGTAAGATCAACGCTCATCGTCGGCGCCGGCGTCAGCGCCGTAGCCACGCCGCCGACAATGGTGTTGGTGCCCGCGTTCCAAGTACCGCCAATGAGATAGCCATTCGTGGCCAAGGTGCCACTGGTCGTAAATTGCAATCCCACCGGTTCACCGACCACGCCGCCGGTTATCGTGGAATTGTTAACTGACGTTCCATCCACCGCCGTATACATCGCCCATAAATTAGCAGTCGTCGTTTTGCGGAAATAGAGCGTCATGGTGTGGGGATTGCCCAGCGAATCGTATGTTTGTATCGACGTGGCGCTGTTGTAACTGGTGGGATCGGGAATCGGGCTCGCCGGCGTGGAAACGAACGCCGTGGTCGGCGCCGTGGCGCGCGAATCCACGTTGAGCGTCATATTAACGCCCTGCCCCGTGCCGGAACCGCCGGTAGCCTGGGGCGCGCTTTGGGCGTTGGGATCGATACGCAAGTCGAGCGGAGTGCCGGTATCGGCCGCCGCCACCGTTTGGCCAGTCACCGGATCTTGAATGGTCGTGGTGCCGAAGCCGGTTAGCCGCCGCCCGCTGCTGTCGGTTACATAGCCGTTATTATCCAACTGGAACTGGCCGTTACGGGTATAGGTAATCGCGCCGTTTTGGCTCATGCGAAAAAACCCCTTGCCGTTGATCGCCATATCCAACGGATTGCTGGACACCGAGATATTGCCTTGGGTAAATTGCTGCACGATGGACGTCGTTCGTGTCCCTAGGCCAACCAAGCTGCCCGCCGCGCCACTCAACGAAGCCGCGTATACGTCGGCGAATTGCGCTTGGGATTGCTTGAATCCCACCGTACTGGAGTTGGCGACATTGTTGCCGATAACATCCAAATCCTTGGCGGCGGCGGTCAGGCCGCTTAATCCTTGCTGAAAAGACATGTTCGCCTCCTACACTACAAAATTTGCTTAACGTCGGACATGGCGACCGTGCCCAGGCCAGCGACATTCAACACCGCGCCATTCGTGCCTAGCGTCACGCTGCCCACTTGCCCCATCGCCAGTGGCGTCGGTTTAATGCTCTTGCCGCCTTGGGTAGCGTCCACCTTGAAAGAATACGTGCCATTGGCTGCTGTGGCGCCGCTGTCGGTTTTACCGTCCCACTGAAAGGCTAAACTGCCCGCTTGCTGGCTTCCCAAATCCACGCTATGAATCACGTTGCCAGTGCTATCGAGAATACTGACCACGACTTTGTCCGCTGGCCCCGGCAAGTCCACACCCGCCGTTGCCACGCCATTTTGCAACGTCAGCGTGCTGCCCGGCGCCAGCACATTATGGCCGATCACGCCTGCCGCCTGTAGCGCCTGACTAGAGGTGAAGGCCGCCGCCATCGACTTCAATGTCGCATTTAACTGCGACACGCCGGTCACCGTACTGATTTGCGCCATCTGCGTCGTGACCTGGGCATTGTCTAGCGGATTCATCGGGTCTTGGTTTTGCATTTGCGCCACCAATAACTTCAGAAATCGGTCTTGCGCGTCCGTCGAGGCGGTGCTTAGGGTGCTGCCCGCGTTCGCCGTGGTTTGTGCGCCCGCTGTGTTAGTTGCGTTCTGAATGGTTGTCATTTCAGTCACCTCGCTTTAGTAGCAATTACTGTCCCAGGGACAGCGTTTTTAACAGCAGCGTCTTGGCTGTATTCATCATATCCACGTCGTTCTGGTAGGAACGGGACGCCGAGATCATGTTGGTCATTTCCTCGACCGGATTGACATTAGGCATCGCGACATAGCCTTTGGCGTTAGCCAAGGGGTTGCCCGGGTCGTACACCATTTTCATTGGCGTAGGATCTTCCACGATCTTTGCGACCCGCACGCCCACCGCGCCCGCCGACTGCCCCACCGGCATGGCGGAAAACACCACTTGCCGCGCCCGGTAGGGCTGCCCGGTGGAACTGGTGGTGCTATTGGCGTTAGCCAAGTTGCTCGCCACCACGTTCAGGCGTTGAGACTGCGCCAACATAGCGGAACCGGCGATGGAAAACACATTGAATAGCGACATGACTATTGCCCTTTGATCGCGGTCAGCATGGTGCGGAAAAAACCATTCACCCGGTCGACGACAAATTGATAGTGGATGGCGTTATCGGTAAATTGCCCGCGTTCTACATCCATATCCACGGTGTTGCCGTCGATACTGGGCTGAATAGGCTGGCGATACCTGACGCGAACGGCCAGCGGATTGGCCGCAAGCGCCGGAAGATGCCGCGGCGACGTTGCCTCCAGCTTGAGACGCGACGTCCCGCCTTGCTGAATACGGTGTAATTCGGCGGCGAAATCGATATCCTTCGCCTTGTAATTGGGCGTATCGGCATTGGCGATGTTCGACGACAGGAGTTGCTGGCGGTACGCCCGCAAGTCTAAATCGCTCACCATAAAACGTAGTTTTTCATCCAGCTGGGTCGTCATGACACAATGCCTCTCCATAGTTCTCGCTAGAGAATAAGCAGGAAGCATGCCAAAGAAAGTGCCTTGCGGATAATAAGCCGCCGAATGGCGAATGGGCCAGAACCCGCCTATCTAGGCAAGAATAGGCCAAGGAAAAGAAATCACGCCGGCCCGCCCAGCGGCAATTTTTGCCGCGGCAACGGCAAGGAATGCTGCCGCTCAGTCAGCGGCAATCACCCGGTTGCGCCCTTCCGCCTTAGCGCGGTACAACGCGCCGTCCGCCCGGGAAATTAACGCCTCGGACACTTCGTTCTCTCGCCACTGAGACACGCCGGCACTGAAGGTCATTAACAATCGTTGATTGTTGTGAAGAAAAAATCGCCGGGTTAACTCCCGCTGCACCCGCGTCATCATCTGCAGCGCTTCTTCCTCGTCGGTCGCCGGCAACAAAATCAGAAACTCCTCGCCGCCGTAACGGGAAACGATATCCGTAGGCCGAACCGCATCCTTAACCACCCGCACCAAATGAATCAACGCGCTATCGCCGGCTTCGTGGCCATAGGTGTCATTGAGCTTCTTGAAATGATCGACGTCCAGCAACGCCACGCAAAGCGGCGCCCCCAGCCGCCGCGCCCGCGCCATTTCCCGCTCGAAAGCCTCTTCCATGCCACGACGGTTCAGCGCGCCGGTCAGGTGATCCTGGCGCACCATTTCGCTCGCTTCGCTTAATTCCAATTCCAACGCCTGGATTTTTTCCTCGGCCACGGTCACTTGGTGCTGCGTTTCGAGCATTTCGTCTCGAGAGCGCTGTATATCTAATTGCATCCCTCGCGTATCGTTCAGCAATCCCTCGAGAATATGGTTCAATTGATAGATGTCGTCGGTCTTGCCGATTTCCTCGGCGTAGCGCCCGATCTTTTGATGGTATTCACCGGTGCTATTCGACATTTCGCCCAGACGGTCGATAAAGGTGGCCACCATATTCTTAAGCGTCGCTTTGGCTTCCGTCAGGCTATATTTCAATGTCCCCTGCTTGTACACGACATCCTTGAAGCTTTGCTCCGCCGCATAAAGCATTTGGGGTGTGAGTGGCGGCGCGATGACACCCCTCATCACCTCGACCTGCCCCGTCATCCATTGATCCTCCACCACCAGCTCGCCGATATTGTCCACTAGCAGACGCAATAACCGCAGCAAACCCTCCATCACCTCGGTGTCGGTTTCGTTGCGCAGCGCGAGTTTAAGCCAGTATTGCTTAAGGTTTTTCGCCAATGCCGCCAAGGCGATCTGGTCCGCTGCTTGTTTTGCCTGCTGCGCCAGCATCAGCGCCTCGTCGGCTAAATCCTTATACTGAGAAATACGCGGCGCCACGCCAACCAACAACGCCTGGGAAATCACTTCCCGCAACTGCGGCAGTGCTTCCACGGCAAAATCGGCGCCATTACCGCCACCATCCCCGTTTGGCACGGCGTGCGCCGGAGAAACCGCCGCTTCATCGACTTCCACGCCCGGCGGCGCGGCCTTGTTCCGCGCCCAGGCCTGAACCAACGCTTGCAGCTTATCGAACAGCACGGCGCTGTCCGCGCCGAAATTGATGAGCACCCGCTCCAATGCGTTTTTTTTCTTCACGGTGTTGAGACCGCTTTGCTTGAGATCCCACTGCTTCACCAATTCCCGCACCAACTTATTCCAAGGCTTGGCTTCTGCGGCGGCTTCCGGCTTTTCCGGAGGCGGGGGAAGCCCGGCGATCTCATGATAGACTTGATGGAAGTGATCGGGCGTAGGGGCCAAGCGCCGGTCTGCCAGCAGCTTTAGCGTTTCACGCGCAATATCGGTGGGATTATCGGCATTCGTCATCGGGAAACTCACCGGCCAGATTTGTCGGCAATGCTAGGAAATTGTCATCTTACTCCCCTCCATTTCCCGCGACAACGACTCTTGCCTTAGCATTTGAAACACGCCGCATGCCGCCGGTTGAACACGCGCTGGCAAACGCATACAATAAGCGACTATGCACTCTTAGCCGTCTTCTCGCCCATGCGCCGCCTCTGGATTTTTCTTGCCATATTAATCGCCCATTCCGCTTGGGCGGCGGCGTGGGAAACCCCAGCGGCGCTCGCCCAAGCAGCGAGAAATTTTGCGCGGGAGAATGCTGGCGGCCAGGGGAAGGAAATCGAGATCACCGTCGGCCTCATCGACCCTCGGCTGCGCTTGCCCAAATGCGCGCAATTGGCGCCATTTCTCCCACCCGGCAACCGCCTGTGGGGAAATGCCACGGTAGGTATCCGCTGCAGCGCGCCGTCGCCGTGGACGATTTATGTGCCGCTGACGGTCAAGGTCTTCGGGAAAGTCGTCGTGGCGGCGCGCCCGCTGACCCCCGGGCAAGTTATCGCACCGGCCGACATTCGACTGCGGCGCGAGAACTTGACCTTTCTCCAGGCAGGGGTATTCAGCGATCCACGAGTCGTCATCGGCAAACGGATAACCGGCGGGATTCCCGCCGGTTATCCGTTACGAATGGACATGCTACGCATCCCCTTTGCCGTGACCCAGGGGCAAATCGTTAAGTTGGTTGCCCGCGGCCAGGGCTTTACGGTCAACAGCGAGGGCAGGGCGTTATCCAGCGCAAAAGAAGGGCAACCCGTATCGGTACGCACGACCGACGGTCAGACGATCAGCGGGACCGCCCGCATGGGCGGAGTCGTCGACGTTGGCTATTAAGTCGCACTCTCTCGAGCGTGAAAAGAATGGGAGACGCCTGACCCAGGCATCATTGAAAGCTAAAGTTTCCCGCCACACTGCCGATAGAGTGAACAATATTTAGGTTATCAGGGGAACGATCTTGAAAATCGAAAAACCCACCACGACGCCCGCTTCACTGCCTAGCGAAGGGAAAGCGTCGCATGGCGTGGCGCAGAAAGCCGCGTCGGCGCCACAGCCGGCAGTAGATAAAGTCGATCTGACGGCGGCTTCCACCCAGATGGCCGCATCGGCAGGCGTGCATGACACGGGCGTGATGAATACGGAACGCGTCGAGGCCATCAAGCAAGCCATCCGGGAGGGCCGTTTTACGGTAGACACTAGCGCCGTCGCCGACCGGCTAATCTCCAGCGTACAGGAACTGGTGCTGAGCAGGAAAGGGTGATTTTGCCGATCTCCGGAGAAGATATCGCCGCCCTATCCAGACCGCTGGCGGAGGAGCGGGACGCCTTCCACCGTTTCTTGAGTATTCTCCGCGAGGAACACGACGCGCTGATCGCCGGCCATATCGATCCCTTACTCAAACTAGCGCAGCAAAAAACCGACCAATTCGTCGCCTTGGGTCGGCTATCGGCGATACGCAATCAGGTGCTTGCCACCCAAGGCTTGCCTCCCGACATGGAGGGAATCGACGGTTGGCTCGCCCGTCATGGCAGCACGCCAGAGGGTGGAAATATAGCGCGTATCTGGCGGGAATTGCTGGAAACCGCCGCGACCGCGCGCCGAATTAACCAGGAAAACGGCGCATTGATCGAAGTAAAACTGCACCACAACCAGAAGGCATTGCAAATCCTTCAGGCCGCCGCCGATCAGATGCGCGTCTACGGCCCAAGCGGCCAACCCCTTGCCTCCACCGGTGGCCGGAAACTGGGCGAGGCCTAGCAAGCGCAGATCACTGAATGGTCGGCGACGGCGGCACTACCGTGCGGGGAAGACCGTTCTTCTTCGATGCGCTGGCCGTCTTGCTCTTCTCCAAAGACAGAATCATCACCGTGACCCGCCGGTTCCGCGCCCTACCCTCGGGGGTATCGTTAGACGCTACCGCATGGTTGTCCGCATACCCCACCGCCACTAAGTGGCTCGGCATCACGCCGTTCTCGGTAAACAACCGCACCACGCTGCTGGCGCGCGCGGTGGAAAGCTCCCAATTACTGGGAAATTGAAGGGTATGAATGGGGATATTGTCCGTATAGCCTTCCACTTGAATCGCATTCGGAAGCTTCGCAAGGACCTTGCCTACGGCGGTCAACGCCTTAATCGATCCCGACGCCAGGGCCGCTTCGCCGGGGGAAAACAAGATGCTTGCGTTAATTTCAATGGAAACCCCGCGCTCGCTTTGGTTGATGTTAACATAGCCCTCCTTGACAAGCGGCTCCAGCACCCGGCTGATATCCAGGGCGATATTCTTCATTTTTCGCGCTTCCCGTCTTGCGCGGGATTCACGGGAAGGCTTCTTGATGATTGCCGTGCGCTGCGGAATGACCTTGGTACCCAGCATACTGGGCGACTCGCGCTTGATAAATTCGCTGGGATTGCTGAAGGCGTGGACTAGCGATTCGGCCAATACTTTATATTTCCCTTCGTTGACCGATGAGAGCGAATACATGACCACGAAGAAGGCAAACATCAGGGTAATGAAATCAGCGTAGGAAACGAGCCAACGCTCCATATTTTCATGTTCCTCCGGCTTTTTCTTACGCGCCATGGCCGCCCTTTCGCTACACTACGAAACCCAGCAGCTTCGTTTCGATCATTCGCGGATTTTCGCCGTTAGCGATCGACACGAGTCCCTCGATTAGCATTTCCCGGACCACCGCCTGCTGCGCCACGACGGATTTCAGCTTGCTGGACATAGGAATAAACAACAAATTGGCCGCACCCACGCCATAAATCGTGGCGACGAACGCGACGGCGATACCGGCGCCCAGTTTCGACGGATCGGATAAATTTTCCATGACGTGAATCAGCCCCATCACCGCACCGATAATACCAATGGTCGGAGAATAGCCGCCAGCCGCCAGCCATACTTTGGCGCATTCCGTTTCGTGTTCCTGGCTCGCGGTAATCTCCACTTCCAGCGCGGAACGCAAATATTCCGGTTCTGCGCCATCCACTAGCATTTGCAGGCCCTTTTGCATGAACGCATCGTCCAGGTCATCCAACAGGGGCTCCAGCGCCAGCAAACCGCCCTTGCGCGCCGTTTGACTCCAACCGATGATTTGCTGAATCAGATCGTTCTGGGAAAGACGCGGCGGGAAAAACACCCATTTCAGCATCCGCACGCCATGGAAAAAGACTTTCGGCGAATGCTGGAGCAAGACAGCGCCCATCGTGCCGCCGATCACGATAATAAACGCGGTCAACTGCACCAGCGAGGCAATATGCCCCCCCTCCAGCACCTGACCGCCGAGAATAGCGGCAAACCCCAGTGCAATCCCGACAATACTGACAAAATCCATGACGAAGCAACTCCGCTCAGGGAGAGCGGACGCCGCCCCTCCCTGTTGTTCTGTATTAGCGGCTGGCGCGCGTCTGCCGTCGGCTTGTTAACAATCGGCCGATGCGCCCTTATGCCGCAAGCATACCAAAGACCGCGACCGAGAGAAACCAGGGATGGGGAGGCAAACTAGGCCAGCCACTCCTGCATGCGGCCACGCAACCGTATTATCGCTTGACCATGGAGCTGGCATACCCGCGATTCGCTCACCCCCAACACCGCGCCGATCTCGCGCAGATTGAGCTCCTCTTCGTAATAGAGCCCCATAACCAGCTTTTCCCGCTCCGGCAACAAGCCGATGGCGGCCGCCAGCGCTTCCCGGAAGCCTTCGTCGTGAAGCGCGGCAAACGGATTATCTTGCGCATCGGAAAGATGATGCTCGAAAAAATCGCTATCGCCCTCGCCATGCGCGAAGTCCTCATAATAAAGCAGTTGATGACCGCGTGCATCGAGTAGCGCTTGCCGATAGGCCGCAAGCGACAAGTGTAATTCCTCGGCGATTTCCTGTTCGTTCGGCGACCGGCCTAACCGCTGTTCGAGCGCATGGATGGCGGCCTCGATATGGCGCATCTGTTTACGCGCAGTACGCGGCATCCAGTCGATTTGCCGCAGTTCGTCCAGCATGGCGCCGCGGATGCGCTGCGCGGCATAGGTTTCAAATTGGGCGCCCTGGCTACTGTCGAAGTTATTTGCCGCGTCCAGCAAGCCGATCATCCCGACCTGAACAAGATCATCAAGCTGTACGCTAGGCGGCAGTCTGGCGATCAAATGGGTGGCGATGCGCTTAACCAGCGGCAGATAGTCGGCAACCACTTGGTTCTTGTCGGATAATCCCGTTTTGTACATGCGCGCGCTACTATTGAGAACACTCCGCCGTCAAGCGGCTACGTTGAATCAGGCGCTGCATGAAGTGATCTAGCCGGCCTGTCTCGTCTTTTGGATAAGGCCATTCGTCAATGGTCTCCGCTAACCGCCGGAATGCCGCCGCTGCCGGCGCATCGGGGAAAGCATCCACCACCGGCCGATACAACCGCGACGCCTGACGTAATTGATTATCCTTTGGCACGCACCCCATTAACACCGGCTGAATACGCAGGAAGCGCGCGGCCACCTCCGCCAGATGGGTAAAAATCGCCTCGCCTTCCGGCTGATCGGTCACGCGGTTAACCAGAATGCGAAATTGCCGTCTGGCAAAATCCCGGCTCAGCACCTTAATTAAAGCATAAACATCGGTCAGGGACGCAGCGGATGGCGAAACCATCAGCACCACTTCTTGGGCGGCAAGACTGAAGCTCAACCGATCGCCGGCAACATCGGATGCCGCGTCGATTAATACCACGTCAATTGCCGCCGACAACCGGCGAAAGGCGCGCACAAGACTGTCCTCGCGGCTGGAATCTAGCCCGGCCAAGGCTTTCAGGCCTTGGGCCGCCGCCGCGACCATGACCCCTTCCGGCCCAGGCCGCATCACCTGTTCCAGTGTTCTTTCTCCGCGTATCACGTGTAGCAAGTCATCGCCGCCGGCGATATCCAGCATAGCGTCTATGCTCCTCCGTCCGACTTGCTCGTCTAGGATGAGCACGCGCCGACCGCGCCGGGCTAGCGCCACGGCAAGATTAACGACCACCGTGGTGCGGCCTACCCCCTGACGGCCGCCAGCAACCGCGACAACCCGGACATAATCGTGTTGAAGCAAACGCCGCAACCCCTCCGCTTGATCCGCGACAATTTCTCCCATGGTCAGGCGACGCCCCCCCGGCTCGGCGTGGTCACGGCGATATCGCCGCGCGCGCTTCCCATGGTCAAAGGATATTCGCTCTCGTTCAGGGTAAAGGGCGAGGCGTCCCGCGCCGCCTTGAACGACCGGTCAATCAAATAGTGCGCATTGGCTAGATGCATGTCTTCCGGTACCCGTTGGCCGTTCGTCACATAATAGAGCATGAGGCGGTGACGAATAATGACATCCAAAATGCTGCCCGTGCTAACGGCCTCATCGGCCTTGGTCAGGATGCATCCGTCAACAGGCGCCGTCGCGTTATTATACGCACGCACCACATCATCCAACGCATCCCCCTGCGATATCGCGCTCAGCAACAACAACCGTTTTACCCGGCCGCCATGGCCGCATAGCAGCGCGACTTGGTCCGCTACTCGCCGGTCGCGCTGGTTCATGCCAACGGTATCGATCAAGACTAAATGCTTGTGGCGTAAGTCGGCCAGCGTAAGCAGCAGATCACTTTCGTTCTTGACGGCATACACCGGCACGCCGAGGATATTTCCATAGATGCGCAACTGTTCGTGAGCGCCGATACGGTAACTGTCCGTGGTCATCATCACCACGCTGGCGGCGCCATGCTTGAGCGTGCAGCGCGCCGCCAACTTGGCTACCGTGGTCGTCTTGCCAACACCCGTCGGGCCAACCAGCGCAAAAACGCCGCCCTTTTCGATCAAGTCGTCCTCCGGCTTAACCACGCGTAAATTATGCACCAACGCTGCCTTGATCCAACGCATCCCTTTGTTGTAGTCGAATTTTGGAGGAAGCCGGCCAAGCAGTTGACGCGACAAGGCGGGGCTCAAGCCGACCGCGAGCAGAACACGCAACATATCCGCCTTGAACGGTTCGCGGCGATGTAAGTCCCCCCAGGCGAAACCGGATAGCTGCCCCTCGACCATCCCACGCAGGCATTTGATCTCGCGAATAATATCCATCATGGCTTGAGGGGAAACCGTATTCTCGCTCATGACCGGCCGTGCGGCGCTTTCCACCTGACTGGGAATGGCTGGCGTGGTATCCGCCGGCACACTAGCCGCCGGCGCGGCATTCGGCGCGACAGTGGCGGGAGCGACACTCGCGGCCAAATCTTGGTCCGCTACCGCCATGATTTCTATGCCGCCCACCACCTGACGATTGGATAAGATAATGGCGTCCGCACCGAGGATATCGCGCACTTGACGCAGCGCATCCCGCGTACTACTCGCATAGAATTTCCGCACGTTCACGCTGTACTCCCCAGGGCGGCAACCACTTTAATCGTCTTCGATTCCGGCATCTCGGCATGGGAAATGACTTTAAGCTGCGGCGCAATACGGCGCAAGAAGCGAGCAAGCAATAGCCGTAGCGGCGCCGGCACCAGCAGTACCGGCGGCAGCCCCATCTGTTCTTGGCGCTGCACCACCTGCTCGGTCTGGCGCAGCAAGGTTTCCGCCAATCCAGGCTCCAGTCCCGCCACTTCTCCGCCGTGCGCTTTGGTCGCCTGCAACAAAATACTCTCCAATTGGGGATCCAAGGCAATGACCTGCAATTCCCCCATCCCCGGATAAATTTGCTGAATAATAGCACGCCCCAACGCCACACGAACCGCAGCGGTCAAATCGTCCACCTCCTGAGTGCGGGCGGCGAAATCGGACAACGTTTCGATAATCGTCCGCATATCGCGGATATGCACCCCTTCCACCAACAAATTTTGCAGCACTTTTTGCAGCGTGCTCAATGGCAGTAGTTTAGGGACGAGGTCTTCCACTAGCTTGGGAGACTCTTGGGATACGCGGTCCAGTAGCTGCTGGGCTTCTTCGCGCCCCAACAACTCGGCGGAATAGGTCTGAATAAGATTGCTCAGATGGGTAGCGACCACTGTACTCGCATCGACCACCGTATACCCATAGGTTTGCGCCTGTTCCCGCGATTCCTCGTCGATCCAGGTCGCCGGCAGGCCAAACGCGGGATCTTTAGTCGCCGTCCCCGTCAGCTCTCCCATCACCCGCCCTGGGTTAATCGCCAGATACATGCCGACATAGGCTTCGCCGGCCCCCGTCTCCACACCTTTCAGGGTAATACGATAGGCATTAGGACGTAGCTCCAAATTGTCCCGGATATGGATCGCAGGCACCAGAAATCCCATTTCCTGGGCGAATTTTTTACGAATTCCTTTGATCCGGCGCAACAACTCACCGCCTTGCGCGCGATCCACCAGCGGAATCAAGCGGTAACCCACTTCCAGCCCCAGGGTATCCACTAAGCTCACATCATCCCACCCGACCTCTTGCACTTCGGGCGATGGCGCTTCTTCAGGCGCCTCTGGCGCGATCTCCGTCTGCTTTTGCCGTTGCACTAAGAAATATCCCACGCCGGCTAATAAACCACCGATCAGTAGAAAAGCCAAATGGGGCATTCCTGGAATCAGGCCGAGCAGGGTCAGAATCGACGCCGACACCAGCATCACCTGGGGTTTATCGAACAACTGAGAAATCAGCTGCTGGCTGAGGTCTTCGCCCGTGCCGACGCGACTGACCACAACGCCGGCCGCGGTGGAAATAATCAACGCCGGAATTTGGGCCACCAAACCGTCACCAATAGTAAGCAACGTATAGTTGTTAACCGCGGTCGCGAGATCAAGGTGATGCTGAAATATCCCTACCGTGAGGCCGCCGACGATATTAATAATCATAATCAGGATACCGGCGACCGCGTCTCCGCGCACGAACTTACTGGCGCCGTCCATGGAACCGAAGAAATCCGCTTCTTGGGAAATTTCGCTTCGCCGCCGTCGGGCTTCCTCCTCGCCGATCAAGCCCGCATTAAGATCCGCATCGATCGCCATCTGCTTGCCAGGCATGGCGTCCAATGTAAAACGAGCGCTCACTTCGGCGATCCGCCCCGCACCCTTGGTCACCACGACGAAATTGATAATCACGAGGATGACGAATATCACCAGCCCAACGGTATAGTTGCCGCCCACCAAAAAATGGCCAAATGCTTCGATCACCCGACCGGCGGCGCCTGGGCCGGTATGCCCTTCCAGCAACACGATGCGGGACGAGGCCACATTAAGGGACAGCCGCAGCAAGGTGGTAACCAGCAGCACCGTGGGGAAAATCGCGAAGTCCAGGGGCTTAATCGTGTACAGACTAACCAGCAGTACAATCATCGCCAGGGCGATGTTGAAGGTAAAAAGAATATCCAGCAAGAACGGCGGCAGCGGCAAAATCATCATCGCCAGAATCATGATGATGATGACTGGGCCGGCAAGCCGGGTAAGCCCCATCCCACCGAAGAAGGTCAACGTATTGACTCTGGCGTTCATTCATCTTCTCCGCTGGCCATATCCGTGGGCACTGGCAGGGTAGCCGGCAAATGCGGTTCCTCTCCTCCCTGATGATGATAGCGGCGCAACTGATAAATATAGGCCAGCACTTCCGCGACGGCGGTATAAAGCGCAGTGGGGATTTCGTCACCCAATTCAGCGTGCCGGTACAATGCCCGCGCCAGCGGCGGCGTGCGCAGCACCGGCACATGATGCGTCGCGGCAATTTCCTGGATGCGTTGCGCCAGCAAGTGGGAGCCCTTGGCAATCACTTTAGGAGCGCGCATGGCTTTATCTTCGTATTTCAGCGCCACGGCGTAATGCGTCGGGTTAGTCACAATGACGTCTGCCTTGGGCACTTCCGCCATCATGCGCTTGCGCGCCATTTCCCGCTGCAAGCTGCGGATCCGCGCTTTGATCTGCGGATCGCCCTCGCTTTCCTTCGACTCTTGCTTCACCTCATCCTTGCTCATTCTCAGCTTTTTGGCGTAGTCCCAAAGCTGGAACGGCACATCAATCGCCACCAGCACCAGCAGAGAAGCCGATACCGCCAGGAAGGTGGAAATAACCAGGCTACCGACATGGGCCATTGCCGGCCTAAACGGTTCGGTCGCCAAGCCGAGAATGGCGCCCTTATGCAGCAACATGACCCAGACCGCCATCCCGCCAATCAGCAAGGATTTGGCAATCGCCTTAACCATCTCGATCAGACCAGTGACAGAGAAAATACGGGCAATCCCCTTAAATGGGTCGAGCTTAGCGAAATCCGGCTGCAACGATTTAGCCGTAAATAGCCAACCGCTCAGCAGGATAGGCGAGAAAAACGCCACCACGAGCATTGCGCCCAGGAACGGGAGAAACGCCTGCAAGATAAAATAAGCTTCCTTATGCAACATCACCTGCATCAGGGCGGGATTAAAGACCGTTTCCCGGTCGAAACTCAATCCCTCTTTCACCGCCGTGAGCAAGCTATCCATCAGATGCCCTCCCATCATGAGAAAGACACCCCCTGCCGCCATTAAAATCATGAAAGTGGACAGTTCGCGGGAGCGCGCCACCTGCCCCTTTTCACGGGCCTGTTCAATACGCCGCGGCGTTGCCTGTTCTGTTTTTTCTAAATCGCTGTCTTCCGCCATTCATACCCCTTTAGGGCCGGCATCCAATAGACCGGCCTAGCGTGGCTGAAATCATTCATGCTAAATGAATATTTCTCTGCCGGAGCGGTTACCGCAATACCACACATATGGTGTGTAGTTTATAATATTTCCACCATATATTGTAGTGGAATATTATTCGCCAAAGTGGTGTAAGCAGGAAAAACAGGGGTTGACGTTTCGGTAAAGAGGAGGGGGAGCGGAAGAGGGTGATCGGCGCACTAGTCGGATTCTTCTATCCATAGCATTTGAATCGCCTCTAGAATTTTCTCGTTGCAGTGGTCCAAGGTATCGCTAAAGCCATCTAGCGCCATGATCCATTGGACCAGATCGGTAAAACGAATAGACTGCGCATCGGTTTCCGGAAATTTATCCGCCAGGGCAATGGCGATTTCGCGACTATCGGTCCACTTCATCCCATGCTCCTTCGGCGACGGCTATTTGCCGTGACCTTCCTTGGCCATGTTAATGGAGTACTTGGGAATTTCAATAACCAACGCGTGATCGGCGACAATCGCCTGGCAACTGAGGCGGGAATGCGGCTCTAGCCCCCACGCTTTATCCAACAGGTCTTCTTCTTCCTCGGCTGCCTCGCCAAGGGAGTCGAATCCTTCACGCACGATGACGTGACAAGTCGTACAAGCGCAAGATTTCTCACAGGCATGTTCAATCTCGATGCCATGATTCAATAAGCTATCACAAACCGACACCCCACTCTCGGCTTCAATAACCGCCCCTTCCGGGCAACATTCCTCATGCGGCAAAACAATCAATTGTGGCATAGTTAGCAAGATAAATCGTTAATGTCGTCCGGGTGTACCGGCTAGTTTTCTTCCAACTCGGTCAATCGATGACCGGTTAAGACTTTACGCACATTGGCATCCATTCGCCGGGCGGCGAAAAACTCGGTTTCCCGATTAAGCGCATCCATCGCTTGCCTGATTTCCTGCGCGTCATTTCCAGACAACACACCGCGTAACGCCCACACGCGAACATCGATGACGGTACGCTCTTCCGGTGTCAATAATTGTTCACCGTCTTCAAGCAGCGCCGACAACGTCGCCTCCAGCAGACGTTCCGCCTCTACTAAATTTTCCCGCAGCGTCCGCGCCGCCATATCATCATGCGCGTGATTCTGTGAATCTTGCAACATCGCGGTCACTTCGTCGTCACTTAGACCGTAAGAAGGCTTCACCACGACCGACGTTTCCGTGCCAGTGCTTTTTTCCCGCGCCATCACGCTCAATAACCCATCGGCATCGACTTGAAAAGTCACGCGGATGCGAGCGGCGCCCGCCACCATTGGCGGAATACCGCGCAACTCAAAACGCGCCAGTGAACGGCAATCGCTAACCAGCTCGCGCTCGCCCTGCACCACATGAAAACCCATGGCTGTCTGGCCATCCTTGAAGGTAGTAAATTCCTGGGCACGCGCTATGGGAATCGTGGAATTGCGAGGGACGATCTTTTCCACCAGCCCCCCCATGGTTTCGATCCCCAGGGACAAGGGGATGACGTCTAATAACAGCCAGTCGTCCCCGCCGCGATTACCCGCTAGCACATTGGCCTGGATTGCCGCCCCCAATGCAACGACTTTATCGGGGTCTAAATTATTTAGCGGTTCGGTGTGAAAGAATTCCGCGACAGCCCGCTGGATATGGGGCATGCGGGTAGCACCACCAACCATCACCACGCCCTTCACGTCCTCCACGCTCAGCGCGGCGTCCCGCAGCGCCTTACGCGTGGGTTGCAACGTTTTATTCACCAACCCTTGCGTGATTTCGGCGAGTGTCTTGCCGTCCAAGGTAAGATCAAGCGCCGCGCCACTCGCCAACATGGCGGTAATATTGACTTGTGGATGCTCGGTCAGGGCTTCCTTGGCCTCCCGCGCCTTAGTCAATAATAAGCGGCTGTCATGGGGCCCCAATGGAGGCAGTTTTGCCTGTTCCAGTATCCAGCAGAATATCCGCTGATCGAAATCATCGCCCCCCAGAGCGGAATCTCCGTTGGTGGCCAGCACCTCGAACACACCACGCTGCAAGCGCAGGATAGAAATATCGAAGGTTCCGCCACCCAAATCATATACAGCGAATACGCCCTCTGAGCCATTATCGAGGCCATAGGCTACCGCCGCCGCAGTCGGTTCGTTAAGCAAACGCAAGATATTAAGGCCAGCTAAGCGCGCAGCGTCCTTGGTGGCTTGGCGCTGCGCGTCGTCGAAATAGGCGGGAACGGTGATAACCGCGCCGACCAAATCACCGCCTAGCGCCTGCTCCGCCCGCCCGCGCAATTCCCGTAGAATGTCGGCGGAAATTTCCACCGGACTTTTCACTCCGGCTACCGTTCTCAGTTGCACCATCCCCGGCGCATCGACAAATTGATAGGGCATTTCGCCGCTATTGGCAATATCCTTCAAGCCGCGACCCATAAAGCGCTTAACCGAAACAACGGTGTTGTGCGGGTCTTTGCTTTGCAATGCCTGGGCGGGGTAACCCACCTCATGCGCGCCTTCCGCGACGTAACGCACCACCGACGGCAGCAACGCGCGCCCTGCCTCGTCGTTCAATACGACGCTCAAGCCGCTGCGCACCGTCGCCACCAACGAATTGGTCGTGCCTAAATCGATACCCACCGCCAATCGATGCTGGTGTGGATTGGCGCCCATTCCGGGCTCGACGATTTGCAATAACGCCATCAAGTCTCCAATGCATCCAATACCCGGTTAATTTCCTCACCGAGTTTTTCCAGAAATTTCATCATCCGCACACTGCCAGCGGCCGCAGTATAATCTTTACCCACATCCAAGGCCTCAGTCAGCCGCGCCTGCAAGCTGCGGCTTTCCGCCCGGAGCTTGGCCGCAAGTCGCTCGAGCGCATCGATATCGTTCGCTGCTTCGGCCTCCACGATCGCCTCGCGCCACTCCATTTGCTGCATTAGAAATTCCGCCGGCATGGCGGTATTACTCTCTTCCTCGGTATCTACGCCATTGATCTGGAGCAAGTAGCGCGCGCGACTCAGCGGATGCTTCAATGCTTGGTACGCCTCGTTGACATAAGTCGCCCACTGCATGGACAAACGGCGGTCGGCATCGGCGGCATGAGCAAACTTATCGGGATGCACCTGTAGCTGAATTTCGCGGTAATGTTGTTCCAGCGCTAGCGTGTCTAGTTGGAACGACGGCGCCAACCCAAAAAGATCGAAGTAGTTTTTACCAAAATCCAATGGCATATTCTAATGGCGGTTATACTTTGAAACTCTCGCCGCAACCGCATTGTTCGGCGACGTTCGGATTATGGAACTTAAACCCTTCATTGAGTCCTTCGCGCACGTAATCTAATTCCGTGCCGTCTAAATAGACAAGGCTTTTAGGGTCGATAACTACCGTCACGCCGTGACTTTCAAAGCGGCTGTCCTCGGTGTTCATTTCATCGGCGAATTCCAGCGTATACGCCAGGCCGGAACAACCGGAAGTGCGGACCCCAAGCCGCAGGCCAACTCCCTTGCCGCGCTTGTCAATATAGTTTTTGACATGCCGCGCCGCGCTTTCCGTCAACGTGATTGCCATCGCTTTTCCTTATTTCACCAAGGGCGAGCAGACGTCCTGCTCGATAATCTCTTTCTTACTCTTGTAGTCGGCTACCGCCGCCTTAATGGCGTCTTCCGCCAGAATCGAACAGTGGATCTTTACCGGCGGCAGCGCCAGCTCCTCCGCGATCTGGGTATTCTTGATTTCCAGTGCCTGCTCCACTGTCTTGCCCTTGACCCACTCGGTCACCAACGAGCTAGAGGCGATCGCCGAGCCGCAGCCGTAGGTTTTGAACTTGGCGTCCTCGATCACGCCTTGTTCGTTCACCTTGATTTGAAGTTTCATCACGTCGCCGCAAGCGGGGGCGCCCACCATCCCCGTACCAACGCTTCCGTCGTCCTGGCTCAGCGCTCCCACATTACGAGGGTTCTCATAATGATCCAATACTTTATTACTGTAAGACATGGCAATACTCCTTTCCAATCAATGCGCCGCCCATTGCACCGTGTCGAGATCGACACCGTCCTGGTGCATCTCCCACAATGGCGACAGCTCACGCAACTTGGCGACCTTGTCCTTCATCAGCCCGATGGTGTAATCGATTTCTTCCTCGGTCGTGAAGCGGCCGATGGTAAAACGGATCGAACTATGCGCCAACTCATCGCTGCGCCCCAGCGCCCGCAGCACATACGAGGGCTCCAAACTCGCCGAAGTACAGGCTGAACCGCTGGAAACGGCGAGATCCTTCACTGCCATGATTAGCGATTCCCCTTCGACGAAATTGAAACTCATATTGAGATTGTGCGGGACCCGCTGCGCCATGTCGCCATTCACATAAACCTCTTCAATCTCCTGCAGCCCGGTCAGCAACTTGTCGCGCAAAAATCGCACGCGGTCGTTCTCGGTCGCCATTTCCTCGGCGGCGATGCGGAACGCCTCGCCCATGCCGACAATTTGATGGGTCGCCAAGGTGCCGGAACGTAACCCGCGCTCATGACCACCGCCGTGCGTTTGGGCTTCCAATCGAATCCGTGGTTTGCGGCGCACATACAGTGCGCCGATCCCTTTGGGACCGTAAATTTTATGCGCGGAAAGAGACAGAAGATCGATTTTTAATTGCTTAAGGTCAATTGGCACTTTCCCTGCAGCCTGCGCGGCGTCCACATGAAGAACGATCCCCTTTTCGCGGCAAGTTTCACCCAGCGCGGTAACATCCTGGATGACGCCGATCTCGTTATTGACCAGCATCACCGAGACCAGAATCGTATCAGGGCGAATCGCCGCCTTGAATTTCTCCAAATCCAGCAGGCCGTTAGGTTTCGGCTCCAGATAGGTCACCTCGAAACCGAAACGTTCTAAGTGGCGCATGGGGTCTAGCACCGCCTTATGCTCGGTTTTAACCGTAATGAGATGTTTACCTTTTCCTTGATAAAATTCGGCCGCGCCCTTAATCGCCAGATTATCGGACTCCGTCGCACCCGAGGTCCAAACGATTTCCCGCGCATCGCAATTCAGCAATGCCGCAACTTGCGCGCGCGCGCCTTGCACCGCCTTTTCCGCCTCCCATCCGAACGCATGGGAACGGCTTGCCGGATTCCCAAACTGCTCTGTCAAGTAGGGGATCATTTTCTCGGCTACTCGGGGATCAACCGGAGTTGTCGCAGAATAATCTAGGTAAATCGGCAACTTAACCATCTTTGTCGTTCTCCGCAACAAGCAAAAAAATCGTTATTCGGCCAAGCTAAAGGCGATCCCCGGAAGATTTCTCAAACGCCCCAGTTCCGCCGCTAAAACCTGTAAAAACCCATCCACTTCCTGTGCCGTATTCTCCCGGCCCAGGCTGACCCGCACCGCGCCCCGCGCCGTTTCCCACGCCATGCCCATCGCCTGAAGCACGTGACTTGCCTCGGGGCTGCCGCTGGAACAAGCGGAACCGCTCGCCACCGCGTAGCCTGCCTGATCCAGGGCCATGACGAGCGTCTCACCATCGATGCCGGGAAAAGCGAAGTCGCTGGTATTCGGCAACCGCTCGCTTCGCTCACCAAAAATCACCGCGCCCAGCGGCTTCAGCCCCTGCTCTAACCGGTCCCGCAACGATTCACTCTCTAGCAACTTCCGCGCCAGGTTTTGTTCCGCCAGCCGGCAGGCGGCGGCTAGCCCGACAATCGCCGGCACATTTTCAGTCCCGGCGCGGAAACCCTTTTCATGGCCGCCGCCGGTAATCATGGGCTGCAAGTCAACCCGCTTGTCCACGATCAGCGCACCGATGCCTTTAGGGCCATGGATTTTATGGCCGGAAATCGTCATCGCATCGACATCCAGCGCATCGAAGCACACTGCGACCTTACCCACCGCCTGCACCGCATCGGTATGCACTAGCGCTCCTTTTTGGTGCGCCTCCTCCACCACTCGCGCCACATCCAAAAGCACCCCGGTTTCGTTATTGGCCAACATGACCGATGCCAAGGCTGTCGGCTCATCGAGTGCGGCACGTAAATCCTCGGCGTCCAATACGCCGTCGGTGGTAACCGCCAGCTGGTGGAGGCCCCACCCTTGGCGGGCCAACGCTAACGCAGGCTGCATGACGCAGGGATGTTCGATCGCGCTCACTAACAGCCGAGACGGCTGAAGACCACTGGCCAAACCATGCAGCGCCAAATTATTCGCCTCCGTGCCGCCACTGGTAAAAATCACCTGGGCAGACGCGGCGCCGAGACTTACCGCCACTTGCTCCCGCGCCTCGTCTATCGCCCGCCGCGCTTCCCGCCCGTAACAATGGCGACTGGACGGGTTACCATAGCGATCGCGAAAATAAGGTAGCATGGCTGCCAACACGCCATCGTCAACGGCAGTGGTTGCATTGTGGTCAAGATAAACTGAACGCATCTTCCCTTATATCGACAACGGGTGGTCCGTTCTCTCCGATGCGCCAAGGGAAGCGGCATGGACAACCGTTCCACCCGGCTTGCTCTGGTTAGCGGCCAATTGCAGCAAGGTAACCGATTGAAGATAGTCAAGAATTTTGGTATTGAGGTTAATCCACAGGTCATGCGTCATGCAGGGATGATCGTCATGACAGTTTCCCTCGCCGCCGCACTGGGTGGCGTCTATCGGCTCGTCCACCGCCCGGATGATATCCGCGACCGAGATGCTCGCCAATTCCTTGGCCAGATAATAACCACCGCCGGGTCCTCGCACACTTTCTACTAGGCCGCAGCGGCGTAATTTACCGAATAGCTGTTCCAGATAGGAAAGCGATATTCTCTGCCGTTCACTGACACCTGCCAACGTCACAGGGCCCCCTCCATGCCGCAACGCCAAATCCAGCATGGCGGTCACCGCAAAGCGTCCTTTTGTCGTCAAGCGCATGGTGATTACCCCGTAATCCCGCAATAATTAAACAGTAATGTACAATAACCAATTTTTTTAGTCAACTATTTTGTTCAGATAGCTTGCGTCGAATTTATCATTCACCGGCGCGACGTCTTCGATATCCACGCCGAGCTGTTGCAAGTGCCGAAGAACCAACGCGAGGCGACGGTCGGTAGTCACTGTGTGATCCAGCAACGCATGTACCGCGTTGACGACGGGGTCGTTCATATCCTCGCTAATCGCGTAAGCGCTAAAACCGATTTTCCGGGCTTGTTCTTCGCGCTGCTTCGCCACGTCCGGGTTAAGCACCCGCCCGGGAATCCCAACGACGGTGGCGTTCTCCGGTACATCCTTGACGACCACGGCATTAGAACCGATCTTGGCGTTGTCGCCGATATGGAGCGGCCCCAGAATTTTGGCGCCGGCCCCCACGACCACGCCACAGCCCAGCGTGGGATGCCGCTTCCCCTTTTTCCAGGACGTGCCGCCCAGGGTAACGCCATGATATAAGGTGCTGCCATCGCCAATTTCGGCGGTTTCGCCAACGACCACCCCCATCCCATGATCGATGAATACGCGACGGCCCACTTTCGCCGCGGGATGAATTTCGATTCCGGTCAGCCAGCGGCCAATGAAGGAAATCAGCCGCGCCAGCCATTTTAACCCCTTCCCCCACAGCCAATAGGCCAACCGGTGTAGCAACAGGGCGTGCACGCCAGGATAAAGCGTTAACACCTCCCACATCGAGCGCGCCGCGGGATCGCGCTCGAACACAACGGAGACATCCTCACGCAAGCGCTGGAACATCTGATGAACGTCCTTGATAATTCGGATGGATTAGTCTAAATATTGGTCGTGCCATGGAGAGGAAGTATGCTATAACCATTCATTCTAATCAACTATTTTTCATGTATTTCAAGATGCCGCGCAAAATATTCACCTCGTCCCGCTCCAGCCGGGTGCGGGAAAATAGCTGTCGCAAACGCGGCATCAGCTTTTTGGGGTGCGCGGGATCGAGAAACCCGCTGGCGGTGAGCGCCTGCTCCAGGTGCTGGTAGAAACCCTCGATCTCCTCATGCATGGCCAATTCACCGCGCGTGGCGGGGCGCGCCGCCCCTTCCAGCAACGCCATGCGCAGTTCATACACCGCCACCTGAACCGCCGCCGCCAAGTTAAGGGACGGGTAAACCGGGGCCGCAGGGATTTCAACCCGCATATGGCATTTCTCCAATTCGCTGTTGCGTAGCCCCGACGTTTCGGCGCCGAAGAGCAACGCTACTTCCTGCCGCCGCGCCCGATCCGCTAGCTCCGCCATGGCGTCGCGCAAGGTGAACGTCGGCGGCGCAAAATCTCGCCGCCGCGAAGTGAGGGCGGCAACGAGCACCGCGCCTTCCAGCGCTTCGTCCAGTGCGGTGCATATCTGCGCTTCCGCCAGCACATCCGTCGCACCGGAGGCGCGCGCGTCCGCCACTGGATCGGGGAAATGCTTGGGGTTCACCAGCACTAGCCGGGCCAATCCCATGGTTTTCATGGCTCTCGCCGCGGCCCCGATATTGCCGGGATGGGAAGGATGACTCAGGACGACGCGAATATTAGCAAAAGGAACGGGTTCATTCATGCGCAATTTATCTTTAGAATAGTGGGTTTTCGCAAACCGTTCCTTATCACATCGGACATCCTCATGCACCCCATGCTCAATACCGCGGTCAAAGCCGCGCGCCGCGCGGGCCAAATTATCAATCGCGCTTCTCTCGACTTAGACCACCTGACGGTAACCAATAAGCGGCCCAACGATTTTGTCAGCGAAGCCGACCATGCCGCGGAACAGGCAATCATCGAAATATTGCTAGGGGCCTATCCAAAGCATGCGATTTTAGCAGAAGAAAGCGGTAGCCACGGCACATCGGAATATCTTTGGATTATCGATCCCCTGGATGGCACCACCAACTTCATTCACGGCTTTCCCCAATACGCGGTATCCATCGCATTGATGCACCAGGAAGTACTGACCCAAGCCGTGATTTTCGACCCCGTCCATAACAATTTATTTACCGCCTCTCGCGGCCAAGGCGCATTCCTCAACGACCGCCGTATCCGAATCAGCAAACGCCGCGACTTAAAAGAGGCGCTCATTGGCACCGGCTTCCCGTTCCGGGACTTTACGCATTTGGACGCCTACCTCGCCATGTTCCGCCACATGGTGCAAAATACCGCCAGCATCCGCCGCCCTGGCTCTGCGGCGCTGGATTTAGCCTACACCGCCGCTGGCTGGCTCGACGGATTTTGGGAAATAGGTCTTTCCCGCTGGGACATCGCCGCCGGCTGTCTGCTCATCAAGGAAGCAGGCGGTTTAGTCGGCGATTTTCAAGGTAACGACGGTTATCTTCAGAGCGGCAACGTGGTTGCCGGCAATCCCAAAATATTTACGCAGTTGCTGCATGCGCTTCAACCGCACTTGACGGATACGCTGCGAAAGTAAACACCCCTTGGCAAACGCTAACCCTCCCATGCCCGACGCCCTACCTTCGTCCGACGACACCGCCCTGTCACGGCACACGCCCATGATGCAGCAGTATTTGCGCATTAAGGCGGAGCATCCCGAGATGTTGCTGCTCTACCGCATGGGGGACTTCTACGAATTATTCTTCAGCGACGCCGAAAAAGCGGCCGCTCTGCTCGGCATTACACTGACCCAGCGCGGCGCATCGGCGGGCGCGCCGATCAAAATGGCGGGGGTTCCCTACCATGCTGTCGACCAGTACCTCATTAAACTGGTCAGACTAGGCGAATCGGTCGCCATTTGCGAACAAATCGGAGACCCCGCTACCGCCAAAGGACCAGTGGAACGCCAGGTCACCCGGATTATCACACCGGGAACCTTGACCGACTCTGCATTGCTGGAGGAAAAACGCGACAGCTTGCTCATGGCCCTCTTCGTGGAGGGAGACACGGTAGGCGCGGCATGGCTGAACCTGGCAAGCGGCATCTTCCGGGTAACGGAAGTTCCGGCCTCGCGTTTAGACGCCACGTTGGAACGATTGAAGCCGGCGGAAATTTTATTGCCCATCGGCGCCGGTGAGCGCCTCCCCGCCCATTTCCCCGGCGCATGCCGAGAGCTGCCTCCATGGCAATTTGACTATGATTCCGCCAGGCGTCATTTAAGCCGCCAACTCAACGCTCGCGACCTATCCGGTTTTGGCTGCGATGATTTATTGTCGGCAATCTGCGCGGCCGGCGCGCTACTAGAATATGTCAAACACACCCAGCGCGCCGCGCTACCCCACCTCCGGTCGCTTCAGCGGGAGCAGGAAAGCGCCTATGTGCTCATGGACACCGCCACGCGCCGTAACCTGGAAATCACCGAAACGTTGCGCGGCGAGCTCGCCCCGACGCTCGCATCGCTCCTCGACACCGCAGCCACCGCCATGGGTAGCCGCTGGCTGCGCCACCAGCTGCACCACCCCTTGCGCGACCATTCCACGCTGCGGCTGCGGCTAGACGCAGTGACGGCCCTCATGGCGCGCGATGGAGCGCCCGCCTATTCGCGCATTCACCAGGAATTACAACCTGTTGTCGATATCGAGCGGATCAGTGCGCGCATTGCGTTAAAAAGCGCCCGCCCGCGAGATCTGTCCGGTCTCCGAGACAGCCTGCTGCGGCTGCCCACGCTCCAACACCGGCTCTCTTCCCTCAACAGCCCGCGATTAACCGCATTGCAACAGGCGCTCTCCTTCCCGGACGAGATTGCCGAACGATTACAGCGCACGCTAAAAGACGCGCCTGCCACCACCCTGCGTGACGGCGGCGTCATCGCCGACGGCTTCGATACCGCGCTCGATGAATTACGGGCCATCCAAAACCACTGCGGCGACTTCCTGCTACAACTAGAGGCCCGTGAACGCGAACGTAGCGGGATATCCACGCTTAAAGTAGAGTTCAATAAAGTGCACGGCTTTTACATCGAAGTCAGCAAGGCGCAAGCGGATCGCGTGCCGGATGACTACCGGCGGCGCCAAACCTTGAAAAACGCCGAGCGTTATATTACCCCCGAGCTCAAAGCGTTCGAGAATAAAGCGCTATCCGCCCAAGAGCGCGCGCTGACACGGGAGAAGACGCTCTACGACGCCTTATTGGATGCATTACTGCCGCATGTCGGCCTATTGCAAGACATCGCCGCCGCCACCGCGGAACTGGACGGCCTGACGGCGCTGACGGAACGCGCGCAAAATCTCGACTGGGTGGCCCCTGAATTCACCGATCACCCGCTCATCGAGATACAAGGCGGCCGCCACCCCGTCGTAGAAGACCAGTTGACTGGCGACTCGCCCTTCATCCCGAACGATCTCGACTTATCCCGTAGCCGCCAGATGCTGCTGATTACCGGGCCCAACATGGGCGGCAAATCCACCTATATGCGCCAGACCGCCCTCATCACGCTGCTCGCGCACTGCGGTTCCTTTGTCCCCGCCCGATTTGTACGAATCGGGCCGATAGACCAGATATTCACCCGCATCGGGGCCTCGGATGACCTTGCCGGCGGCCGCTCCACGTTCATGGTGGAAATGACGGAAACCGCCAATATTCTCAATAACGCGACACCCACTAGTTTAGTGCTGCTGGATGAAATCGGGCGCGGCACCTCGACCTTCGATGGGCTAGCCTTGGCTTACGCTTGCGCCCGCCATCTCGTGAACCGGAACGCCTCCTTCACGCTATTCGCCACGCATTATTTCGAACTGACCCACCTTGCCCAAGAATTCCGGCAAATTGCGAATGTACACGTGGAAGCCGCCGAACATCAGGAGCGTATCGTCTTCCTGCATAGTGTGCGGGAAGGCCCGGCCAGTCAAAGTTACGGGTTACAGGTCGCGGCCTTAGCCGGCGTCCCGTCGGCAATTATCCAAGTCGCCAAAAAACGCCTGATTCAACTGGAACAGCAAAGCGCGAGCGCCGGTCCCCAGGGAGACTTGTTCAACCCGACCCCCACCACCACGGTGGAGGAGCACCCCGCCCTCGCGCTGCTGCGAGAATATAATCCCGATACGCTGACGCCCAAGGCAGCACTGGACTTAATTTATTCCCTTAAGAAGAAACTAGACTAATCCCTTGATCGCATCGCGCTAACTAGCGTCAGCATGGCTCTTGGGACGCACGCCGTAAAGCGCATGGCGGACGATCCCGGCCGGATCGATGGCAAAGGTGGGGCGAAAAACGCCCATTCGCTTGACCCCATCGTGTTCCTTCCCCCGCCATACACCATAATGATCGCATAGGCCACCATCGGCATCGGACAATAAACGCACAGCCAACCCATGGCTATCACGGAAATCGGCATGGCGCGAGCAATCGTCCCGGCTAACATCGAGCACGACGGCGTTTAATTTCCTAAATGCATTTTCCAGGCCGCCAAATTCAATCGCCTCCTGGGCGCATCCAGCGTATCGTCACGCGGATAGAAATACAACACCACGACTACTCCCTGGAAACCGGATAAACCGACCTTTTCCATGCCCACGTCGGGCAAACTGAAATCCGGCGCGAGTGCTCGGCATTGCAATAAACGGGGGAGACTCCTTTCAGCGGTAACGCCCATTCCAGGCTGAACGCACGCAAAGATACCGGGAGAAGCGATTTTTTCGCCGCCTCGCCAACCTGCGGTCATGGGAAGCATGACACAGCCGCCGGTAAATGCTCACTCTAAACCAAGTCGCCCGTTGTTGCCGAGTCTTCGTGAGCCTGTCCGCGCGGTCCACCGATAAACCATATCGCCCGTGCAGTTTTTATCACGATCGAGCTAACATAAACGACCTGACTATCCGTTCCACGGGATAGACAGGCAGCCCCTCCCTCCGTGCCTATGCTTTAGCATCATCACTATGCAGAACCATGGCCGCCCGCGGCTACTCACACCATCTTCAGCATGTCCTAGGGCGCGCTTTCGCGTAAGACGTACACGCATTGGCGAGCAAACGCCGCGATACCCGCGACGCTTTCCTGCCGACCGCACTCACCACCATCAAAAATGACTTCAGCATAAAACTTGTTGACGGACAGGTCCAGACGAGCAAATGATAAATACATATTTTTTGCTAAGAATCAATAGGATTTTGGGGTGTTTTTATTTACATTCTTCTCATAATCTTATAGAAAATAAATAAAAATCTGCTACAATTTCTACTGGCTATACGCCTCAAAAACTATGTCTTCAACAAACTGATTTATAACCTATTTAAAAGGGTGAATCGAATGAAATATTCTGTGCTGCTTGCCGCTCTACTCGCACTATCCTTAGCCGGTTGTGGTAAAAAACAAGAAACCGCGACCCCAGCCGCCGCGCCCGAAGCGGCCACACCCGCTACGACAGCGCCAGCGACCCCCGCACCCGCACCCATGACTGAAACCGCCAAGCCGGCGCATAGCGCACCCGCCACGACCGATAAGCACTAAGCGGCGCGCCGCTGTACGATCAAAAGCCGGCGCAAGGCCGGCTTTCTGTCCCCTGCCGCAAGCGGGGCGCAGAAGGATGTAATATACCGTGTCTCCTATTGGCAAATATGGCGCCAGCCAAGTCCCTCGTTTTGCTCCGCCACCGCCACCCACGCCGTTTCGCAACCTAGCACCCGGCTCAGGGCTTTTCTGGCTAACGCGGGATGATTATTGCGTTCACTGAGGTGGGCCGCGACAATATGCTGCAACCCCCCGACATCCAGAGAATCCAACAAACCAGCGGCCTCGTCGTTGCTCAAATGTCCCAGGCGGCCGCCGACTCGCCGCTTTAACGCGAGGGGATAGGGGCCGTCGCGCAACATCGCCACATCATGATTGCATTCCAAGACTAAGGCGTCACACCTCCCGAGGGTCGCTTCGATATGTGTCGTCGTGCAACCGGTATCGGTCACCACGCCTAGGCGGCGGGCGCCATCACCAAAAACAAACTGCACGGGCTCCCGTGCGTCATGAGGAACGGGAAACGGCGTAATCTCGACGCCGCCGATACGAAACGCGGCATGCGTGTCGATAAGATGCAGCGCCACCGCCTCTGGCGCTTTATCGCCAAGGGCGCTGAGGGTGCCGTGCGTCAGCCAGACAGAAAGCCGATGCTTTCGCGCGAAACTGAAAACGCCGCTGGTGTGGTCGGTATGCTCATGAGTCACCAACACGGCGGAGATATCTTCCGGCTGGAGCGACAAGCGTTCCAAGCGCCGCCCCGTTTCCCGCACGCCGAAACCGCAGTCGATCAACAGCCGGGTTCCGCCCCCGTCCACCACCAACGCATTACCGCTGCTGCCGCTGCCAAGGGAGGCAAAACGCATTATTTTAATTGCGCGTACAGCAGACTCATAATTTTTCCAGCTGTCGGCGAATTGTCCGGCTTGCCGCCTTTATCGCGCACATCAACCGCGCTGCCTTGAGCGGTCTGCTTGACATGTACTTGGTATTGCACCTTGCTTGGCGTATCGCTGTGGCTTCTCCAGAAAGCCAATTTAGATAAGAATCCCCGATCGCTGGACGCATCCTCCGCCCCGGGATTAATGTAGCGGACATAATAAATGCCTTTCGCACGGTCACGATCTTCCACGGTGAATCCGACCCGATCCAAGGCCAGGCCGACACGCCGCCAAGCGCGGTCAAAAGGATCCAGCATGGTCAGCCGGGAACTCCCATCGGGAAGTTTAGTCAGCACCGCGTGCTCACGCGCGTTCTCGGTCGCCACCATGGCTTTGGCGCGCGCTTTCTGCACCCCGAAGCGCACCATCACCCGGCGCAACATTTCCGCTTCCAGCCCGGGATCCGGCGGCATCGGCTCCCACATGGTGCGATCGCCGCCATCGCCGCCTTCGATGACTTCATACATGCCGCGGTGACTGATGTATATCTCGGTAGTGCCGGGCTTGACGCCATGCTCCAGACGGGTGCGAAATTTATCCCGTTCGGGAGTCGAATATAAATTATCGACGATCTTTCCCAACAACCGGCGAATAGGGCCTTCAGGAATCTTAGCGCGATTCTCGGCCCAGTCGGTCTCCATGATGCCAGCAGCCGGCATTTCAGTTTTGATAATAAAGCCGTTTTCTTGCCAGAATTCCTTCATGATCGGCCAGACTTTCGCTGGAGCCATGTTGACCACCAACCACCGCTCCGAGCCAGCGCGATGCATACTGACCTTGGGTTCCTTCGGCAACAACGTACTCATTTGGCGCTGCTGTTGGACGCCTTGTCCTTTGCGATACGCGGAGAATGTCGTTGTACCGTCAGACTTAACGGCTGGGATCGCATATTGATCATCGGCGCTAGGGGCGGTAAGGTCGGGAGGAACCACCAATGAAGGCAACGAACTGGCGCTGGCGGATTTATAATCGATTTTCTTGCCGTGCAGCGACGGCATGGAGCTGCATCCCGCCAACCCTGCCAGTAGCGCGGCAGCGACAATCAGTCCCGTCAGCGTATCGAATCTCATCTTGCCATTCCTTCTCTCATTGATCTAAAATCGCCGCCAGCCGCATCGCTTGCGCCACTTCTTCATGATACACCGCCGACAACGGCATCAGCGGCAGCCGGATGCCGCCGTCGATCAGCCCCATTTTTTGCACCGCCCACTTCACCGGTATAGGATTCGCTTCGACAAACAATTTTTTGTTCAACGCCGACAGGTGGCCGTTGATCGATCGCGCTTGCGCCAGTTCTCCTGCAAAAACGGCGAGACACATTTCGTGCACCATCCGAGGCGCGACATTGGCCGTCACCGAAATCACGCCATGCCCTCCCAGCAACATCAGCGCCAGCGCCGTGCCGTCGTCGCCGCTGTACACTCCGAAATCCGGCGGTGCGCGAAACAGCAAGTCCGCCGCTCGCTCCAGGTTGGCGGTGGCATCCTTGATGCCGACGATATTGGGAATTTGCGCCAAGCGCAGGATTGTATCGTTGGAAAGATCGCTCCCTGTCCGGCCGGGCACATTATAGAGTATCTGCGGAATAGCCACCGCTTCGGCAATCGTCCTGAAATGACGATACATGCCTTCCTGCGTCGGTTTATTGTAATAGGGCGTGACCAGCAAACAATAGTCCGCTCCCGCTTCCTTAGCGCAGCGCGTTAGCGCAATGGCTTCTTGGGTCGAGTTAGCGCCCGTTCCGGCAATAACCGGCAAACGCTTTTCCGCTTGCTCAACCACGGTGCGAATTAACTGGCAATGCTCGTCGAATGTCACCGTAGGCGACTCGCCCGTGGTCCCGACGACGACAATGCCGTCGCTGCCCTCACTCGCATGAAAATCCACCAGCGCGCGCAAGCGTGCTAAATCCAGCGCACCATCTTCATGCATTGGGGTTACAACCGCAACTAAACTGCCTTTCAGCATACGTTCAAATCCATCAATCAGCAGGGGGTAAAACGCCTTCGCGTTTAAGCCGGTCGGCCTGGGAACGGCATCGGAAGCTTCCACGGCGTTCCTGGGAGAAGCTTCCTGTAATAAAGACGCTTAGTTTACCTGAATATTCGACCATGGAAAACCTGCCGGACGCCCATTCAGTCGGCCTCGCAATCTCAGGAACAACAATCTTTTTCGGCTACGTTGACGGGCTGAAGCACTTGGCCAGTGATCGGATTCGGACGAAAAACCGTGCATCCTTTCAGGCCTGCTTGATACGCTTGCCAATATAAATCGACAAAGGCGTCAAACGGATAGTTTTCGGGAATGTTAATGGTTTTGGAAATCGCATTATCTACGTGAGCCTGCAACGTTGACTGCATGGCGAGATGCTCTCTCGGCTCGATTTCCGTCGCTCGCACAAACGCATCGGTCAGCGGCGCATCCGCCCCCCGCATGCGCCGATAGTACTGATAAGCATAATCGGAAACCGTCACCGTTTCTGTCTGACCCGCCGCGTTACGCACACGTCGTTGTCCCGCGAACGCGAAGACCGGTTCCAAGCCGCTGGAAATATTGCCGGCCAGCAGGCTAATCGTGCCCGTCGGTGCAATGGCCGTCACATGGCTGTTGCGAATGCCATGACGCCGAATGCCGTCACGAATATCCTGAGGCAAACAAGCAACGAATGCGCCCGCGAGGTAGGGTTCGGCATCGAACGATGGAAAAACGCCGCGTTCCCGCGCCAATTCGATCGAGGCGCGGTAAGCGCCGTGGCAAATCGCCGCCATTATTTCATGCGCGGCAGTCAGTGAACGCTGACTCCCATAACGGATACCCAACATGATTAGGGCGTCGGCCAAGCCAGTAATCCCCAGCCCGATCCGGCGAGAAGCGTGAGCCACGCGACGCTGCTTTTCCAGGGGAAAGCGGGAAATGTCGTAGACATTATCCAGCAAGCGCACCGCCAGTGCCACGCTTTCCCGTATCCCCGCCATATCGAGTGCGGCATGCGCGCCAAAAGGATCGCTAACGAAACGAGTCAGATTAATGGAACCCAAATCGCATGCGCCATACGGCGGCAAGGGCACTTCGCCACACGGGTTGGTGGCGGTAATCCGCTCGCAATAATAAAGATTATTCGACCGGTTGACCCGGTCAATAAACACCACGCCCGGTTCGGCGGAATCGTAGGCGGCGCGCATCATTTGATGCCACAACGCGCGGGCGCGCACCCGCCGCAACACCTTGCACGGCCGAGGCTGAGACGCGCCGGGCCAAACCCGCGCCACCACTTCACCCGCTACCGGCTCGTGTGCGCCCAGGGGGAAAACCAGCGGCCATTCCGCATCTTGACGCACCGCCGCCATAAAATCGTCGGTGACCTGAACGGATAGATTGAAATTACGCAGTGATCCGGCTTCCCGCTTGGCGTCGATAAACGCCTCGATGTCGGGATGGTCGCAGCGCAGCGTTGCCATCATTGCCCCGCGCCGAGCGCCAGTGGATAAAATGGTGGCGCACGTGCTGTCCCAAATTTTCATGAAAGACACCGGACCCGAGGCCACCATGCCGACCCGGCGGGCCAACGCCCCATGGGGACGCAGCGTGGAAAAATCATAACCCACGCCACCGCCTTGCTGCATGGTCAAGGCGCCTTCCTTCAGCGCGTCGAAGATGCCGTCCAGGGAATCCTCGATATTTCCCATGACAAAACAATTAAACAGCGTGACGTGTTGAGCGGTGCCCGCCCCCGCCTGGATCCGTCCGCCCGGAAGAAAACGAAAATTCTTCAAGAGCCCATAAAACCGGGCTGCCCACACATCGGGACGATCCTGTTCGACACTGGCAAGCGCGCCGGCGATACGCCGCCAACTCTCGTCGAGAGTTTGATCGCGCGGCACGCTACCTACCCGGTATCGGTATTTCGTATCCCATATTTGATAAGGCACGCCCATCAGGAGGGAATCGGGAGGCCCGGCCTCCTTCATGGCAAAGCGCCACGCCGTAAGCCGAGCGACGCATACCGCGCAAATCCAGTGATAACAGCCGTGGCCCGCCAGCCGCTATTCCGCGCCATTCCCCCGTCTCTCGCTAGCATGGCGTCAACGTTTGCTTAGAAGAGCGGGAAATACGGATGCGTTCCGCGCCTGCGGCGGACGAGACGCGACAACAGGCTGCAATCCAAGCGTAACGATCCCATCGGGGCGTGGATCATCGATACGCGCCTTGACCATTTCCCGTCCCGGCGATTTAGTGCGTTGCACCCCCTTCGCCATATCAAAAATCGTCACCATGGCTCATCTCCATCCGGTCCGTTATGCGATAGTTATTTTATCGGTCTTACCCGATAAAAGTTGAGCCGGCGTGGAAGAGGCGTCCCCGTTCGACGCCGTGTTTTCCGGTAATCGTGCACAGAGACGCTGCACTACCGCGGGACGCGGATCGCCAACCACCCCCTCCTCAAAACCAAGAATCTCAAGCCGTCCCACCACCATCGCCCGTAGCTCTCCTGGCCGCAGCAAATAGTCGGGGTTACGCGGCTTGCCATAGTGCTCGCTCCCCACGGCAAATGTTTCGTAAATCAATACGCCGCCTGCCATCAACGCCTCCAGTAACAAAGGAAACAGTGGACGATGGAGATAATTAGTCACCACGATACCGGTAAACGACGCAGAGGAATACGGCCAAGCTTCCGTTTCCAAATCGAGGCGGCGGACCGTGATTGCCCGGACGTCCGCCAAGTCGGCTAATGGATCGATATTTCGGTCAACCGCCTCCACCGTATAACCCGCGGCGGCGAGCCATCGCGCATGACGACCGCCGCCACTCGCCACGTCGAGCACGCGGCCGCCTCGTGGAATACGATCACTCCAGCGCTTCACCCACGCCGAGGGAGAGGAGACGAAAAAATCAGAGCGCGCCGCTTTCATCGGAATCTTCCCACTAAGGTACGGGAGCGGGCGCACGGGCAAGATGCGCAATTTGCATCATCATCTGGATGCCGGTGCTCAACATCCGCTCGAGATGCGGCAGCATAAAGGGTAACGACAGGAAAAATATAGCAAAGCCAATGCCCAAGGTAATCGGAAATCCTACCGCGAAAATATTCAACTGGGGAGCGGCGCGCGTCATAATGCCGATCGACATATTGGTAATCAGCAAAGCCGCCATCACCGGCAAAGACAACAACACACCAATGCGAAACACCTCGCTTCCCCATTGTACGAGCTGGAACCAGCCATTGGACGAAAGTAACTGCATGCCGACGGGTAAAATATGGAAACTGTTTACGAGCGCCATCACCACCATCAGATGCCCGTCCAAGGACAAAAAAACCAGGACGGTCAGCAACCCAAGGAACTGAGCGACCACCGGAACCTGTGCTGAATTTTGCGGATCGAAGAAGGTGGCAAACCCCAAACCCATTTGCAGGCCGATCAGGTGCCCTGCCATTTCCATGGCGGTGTACATAATCCGCATGGAAAACCCGATCGCGGTGCCGATCACCACCTGTTGCACTAAAATCAATATCCCCGCCGCCGATCCTGGGTTCACCGATGGCATGGCGCCGAGCGTCGGTGCGACGATGACCGTGATTAACGCCGCCAGCCCAATTTTTAGCCGAAGGGGGATGCTGCGGTTGCCCAGTAGCGGCTCGGTGGCGATGATCGCCAAAATACGGAAAAAAGGCCAGACAAACGCGGCAAGCCAGGCGTTAAGCTGGAGGGAAGTGACGGTTAGCATCGCGCTTCCTCCGCGCAGTATCGAGCGGGGTGGCGCGCGTCACCCAACGACCGTTGGAATACTCGAAAATAACTGGTGCATATAATCCACCATGAGCGATAGCATCCACGGGCCGGCGATGAGCAGGGTGACGAACATTGCCACTAACTTAGGAATAAACGACAGCGTCATTTCGTTGATTTGGGTGGCCGCCTGAAAAATGCTCACCAACAGGCCGGTCACCAGCCCGGCGATCAGCGGCGGCGCGGACAGCAGCAAGGCGACTCTGATCGCCTGCTGACCGATGGTCATCACAGTTTCCGGCGTCATCATGTGTAAAAGCTTTTCACCAAGGAACCGATAATAAGATTCCAGCCATCCACCAGCACAAACAGCATGATCTTGAACGGCAGCGAAATAATAACGGGCGATAGCATCATCATCCCCATGGACATCAACACGCTCGCCACCACCATATCGATAATCAGAAATGGCAGAAAAATAATAAAGCCGATTTGAAACGCCGTCTTCAACTCGCTAATCACGTAAGCCGGCACCAGAATCTTCAGAGGCACATCTTCCGGCCCCTTCATGGGTGGACTATGCGCTATTCTAGCAAATAGCGCCAAATCCTCCTGACGGGTTTGCCGCATCATAAAGGTCTTCAATGGCGCTTCGCCCCGCGTCAGCGCCTGCGCCATGTTAATCTGCTGCGCCATGTACGGCTGGTAGGCGGTCGTGTAAATTTTATTGAATACCGGCGCCATGACAAAAAAGGTCAGAAACAGCGCCAGGCCAACCAATACCTGATTCGGCGGAGACTGCATCGTGCCTAGCGCCTGCCGCATCAGGGACAGGACGATGATGATCCGGGTGAACGAGGTCATCATCAGCAACACCGCGGGCAAAAAACCCAACGCCGTCAGAAATATAAGTGTTTGAATACTCAGCGAATACGACTGCCCTCCGCCCGGCAGCGGCGTACTCGTCAACGCCGGCAGGCCGGGTTCGGCGGCCCAGGCAGGGACGACGCACAATAAGCCGGCGACCATCGCCAAGCCGCCCAGCATCCACACTATGGCGCGGCACCGTGACCGAACGGCTACTGTCTGGACTAATTGCGGCTTATCCCTCACGCTGCCGCCCTTTCATCGCGCGGTTCAACCACTCTGAAAAATGGCGGGCGCGCGCATTTCCTTCCGCTGGAATCGGGTCGCCGCCGCTTTCCGACTTCGGCAACGAATGGAGCATATTAACCCGCCCCGGCGCCACGCCAAGCACTAACCAGGTATCCCGAAGCTCTACCAGCACGACCCGCTCCTTGGGTCCCACCGCCACGCCACCGATGATTTTCAGAGCACCTCCAGCAGGACCATGGCCGGAAGTGAAGCGGCGCAGCAGCCAAGTCATGCCAACCACGGCGGCCAAAACGATCGAAAGCCCTAGAACGACCTGCAATAAGCGGCCAAAGGATAGCGGAGAAGGAGGGATAACCGCCGACGCAACAGCGGAATACGCCGCGGGTATCGACAGCAACAAAAGCAACAGGGCGGCAAACGCGAAGAATCGCCTCACCACTCACCTATTTAATTTACGCAGGCGCTCGGTGGGCGAGATAATATCGGTCAGCCGGATGCCAAACTTATCGTTCACCACCACCACCTCACCTTGGGCGATCAAACAGCCGTTGACCAACACGTTCATCGGTTCACCCGCCAAGCCATCGAGCTCTACCACCGATCCCTGGGCCAGCTGGAGCAAATTTCGAATCGCAATCTTGGTCCGCCCCAGTTCCACCGTAAGATTGACCGGGATGTCCATGATGAGATCGAGATTGCGGGGAACGACCTGTTGCGCGCCATCCGGCGTCAATTCCTCGAAAATTTTGGCCGGTTCAATTTTTGGTTCGGATACCGCCGGCTCGGCTTCCGCCGTATCGACCGTGGCCTGTTCCGCCATGGCGGCGGCCCAATCATCTTCCGCCGCAGCATCGCCATCCTGACCCTCGGCCGGCGCGTCGGCCTGCTGCTTAACCGCCGCTTCTTCCGCCATGGCGGCGGCCCAATCATCCTCGGGCTTCTGCTCCGGAGTCTCCTCTTCAGCCATGTTCGCCCCCCATTACCTCATCATTCTCCGTCGAGGCGATGATTTTATCGACCTTCAGCGCGTATTGGCCATTTACAACGCCATATTTGCATTGGAAAATAGGAATGCCGTCCACCTCTCCGATCACCGCGTTCGGCACATCGAGCGAAATAACGTCGCCAACCTGCAAATTCATGACCTGTCCGAGCGTTACCGAGGTTTCTCCGAGATTCGCCACCAATTGCACTTCTGCCGCCTGGATTTGCTGAGTCAACACCTTGGCCCAGCGCTCGTCCACTTCCATCCGCTCGCCCTGCAAGCCACCGTAGAGCAGATCCCGGATCGGTTCGATCATAGCATAGGGGAAACAGATGTGAAAATCGCCCCCCGCCTCGCCCAATTCGATGTTAAAGGAAGCCGTCACCACCACTTCGCTGGGAGTGGCGATGTTGGCGAATTGTGTGTTCATCTCGGAGCGCACATACTCGAAATCGACCTTGTACACCGGTTCCCATGACTTTTTCAGCTCTTCGAATGCGACTTCCAGCATGCGCATAATAATGCGCTGCTCGGTCGGGGTAAAATCCCGGCCTTCCACCCGCATATGGAACCGGCCATCACCGCCGAACATCGAATCCACCACCAGGAACACTAAGTTAGGATCGAAAATAAATAGCGCGGTGCCGCGCAGTGGCTTGACATGCACCAGATTGAGGTTGGTCGGCACGACGAGATTGCGAATAAATTCGCTATATTTCAACACCCGCACCGGACCGACGGAAATTTCGGCGGTGCGGCGCATGAAATTAAATAGGCCAATCCGAAATAAACGCGCAAAACGTTCATTGATAATTTCCAGCGTCGGCATGCGACCGCGGACGATACGGTCCTGCGACGCCAGATTGTACGCCCGAAACGCTCCCTCGGACTCCTCTTCTTCAGCGGCTTCGGGCTCGCCGGTTACGCCCTTGAGTAGGGCGTCGACTTCGTCTTGTGAGAGAATTTCGTCCGACATTTCACCTTACTGGATCACAAACGAGGTGAAGAACACCCCGAGAACCCCATGCTTGGGATCATGAAGCGCAATTAATTTATTCACCTGCGCTCGAATTTCCTCTCCCAGCTTCTGCTTACCTGCCACGGTCGAAAGATCGGTGACGCTCTTACTGGAAAGCAACAATAGAATACCATTGCGGATTTCCGGCATATGCAACTTAATCGCGTCAATGACCTTATCGTCACTCACTCGCAGATCGATATTGAGCTGCAAATAGCTGCTCCCCCCCTGCAAATTAACGGTAAAGGTTTCCAGCGACATGAAAATCGGCGGCTTGGGCGCCTCTACTTTTGGCGCTGCCGGTTCCGTTCCACTCGGCTTGTTCATTAGGAAAAACCAGGCGGCGCCACCACCACCACCCAAAAGGACGACTACCGCGATGATAATAATCAGTAGCTTACCACCTTTTTTTTTCGCCGGGACGTCCTCCTCGGATTCCGCCTCTTTCGCTTTTTGCGGACCTTTCGCCATTTCCGCTCCCTCCGTCGGATTATGTAAACGACCGAAACACTAGCCTGCGATCAGTTTATAACCCTAAACAATTTTAAAATCAAGCGTTTTTGGCTGATAGTTTATGTTTTTTATAATAACGGATCAATCGCTTGCCAGGAATTTCTCCTGCCTCGCGGCTTTTCCGGCCCCGCCCCGCTCTACCTCTTTTTGAGAAAAGCAAAAAGAAACCGCCGCCATTCTCTTGAATGGCGGCGGTTTCTAAGGGAAAATCAGCTAGCGGTCGCACACAACACTAGCACAACACTAGACGAACGTGTCCACCATGCCGTCGTCTCTCAGCAGTGTCGTGCCGCTAGGGCGGAACGATACCGCGCTCAAACCAAAGGGAGCGACGTCATCCCGCTCCCTGGAATGACCGCCGCGCTGGCCGCTGAATGCGGATTGCTGCTGACTGGACGAATCCGCGCCGACCATCACATTACCCATGGCGATACCGCCCTCGGCCAGCATCTCCCGCAGCCGGGGCAACGCCGCCTCGATTGCCTCCCGCACCATCGCATGATGGGAAACGAATACCGCGTTTAATTGATCGTGCCCAAAAGTTAGCCTGACTTCCAGCGGCCCTAGATGCGGAGGATTCAGCTGCAAATCGGCGGCATGCTGGTGCTGACCGACCATCCAGACAATCCTCTGCCCCAGCGCGGAATCCCAATGAGAAGCGCCCACCTGCGGCGCCACCCCGGGATTCGCAGCGCTTCCAGTAACCGCCGCGCTTTGCGCGGCATGGGGTGCGGGTACAGCCGCCGTTGGTAATTGCACTGGCGGCAGCGAGGAAACCGTTTCTTTCGCGTGGTCCCGCGCCGCTGGCCAGTGGTTCTTGGCATCGTCGGCAGGAAGTGGCAACGTCTTGCCGTTAGCGGCAAAAGCTGCCGCCTCGAGCAACCGTTCGCTGTGCGCCAAGCGCGGAGAGGTCTTATGATCAGCGGGCAACAGTGTCAGCGGCAAGCTGTCCCGGCTATCGCTTTTCTGCCGCCCTGGCGCTGCTGGCGCTGCCGGAGACTGTGCGGACTGGAGCGCGGCCGCCAACTGCATCACCAGCGCCGCTAAAGAATCGGGAACCTGCTGACCCGGGGCCAACACCCCCTGCGTGTGCAATAGGTCGGCCAACTCCCCTTTCGTTAACTTCTTCCCGCCACCGCCAAGAGACGCTAATCCGCTTCCGATACCCGTTTCCAGCGCCGCCAACTGATCTTTCAACTGATTCGCCAACACGGCGGAGAATACGCCACTCAACACATTCGCGTCAGCACCGCGCATTTGTCCACCAGCCGCAGCGTCCACCCCGCTCTCGGCGGCTTGAATAGGAATTACGCTAATCGGTTGTGCTTGCATACGCCATCCTCCCTGATCGATTCACCGCCTATGACGGTCACCGATACAGAAAGCAAGAGGTGTGCCACCATTTTTATATCACCAATTCTCTTCGTCATCCTGTTGAACACGGCTTTTACTGCCATATTCATCTTGCTCCCGTTGATCCAGCCGCAGCTCGCGTTGTAATTCGCCATGCGCATGGCGCCGTTCCAGTGTTTGATAGGCCTTCAGCTTATGCTGCGTCTCTAGCCATTCCCGCCGCCCGTCCTCCCAATTCGCCATACAGTTGACAATTTCCTGCTGCTGTTGCGCTATCGCGCCATCCAGTTTACGAAGAAACGCCTGGTAATCGGCGATCACGATAGCCACCATTCCCTTCTGGGCGGCCAAGTGAAAACGATGACGATATTCCTCGCGGAAAGCAAAAAGCTGTTGCAGCTTATCATCCGCCGCCTGCCACTCGATCTTGAGCACGGCTAGCCGCTCGGCGGCTTTATCCGCCTGGCTTTGGGTATACTCCACCAACGATTGCAACGGGAAGCGGCGCACCATTCGTTTGTCTCGCTCCTTTAGGCGAATAACGCCGCCAACTGGCCGCGCCCGGCTTCCACGGAAATGCGTTCGTGCATATCCTGTCGAAGGAAAGCCTCCATTTGCGGATATTTATCCATCGCCTCATCCAGCACGGGATCGCTCCCCCGGACATAAGCGCCGACACTAATCAAATCGCGATTGCGCTGATACCGTGAATAAAGATACTTGAAGCGGCGCACTTGGTTGAACTCGTCCAACGCGATCAAATCGGTCATCGCCCGGCTAATGGACATTTCGATATCAATTGCCGGGTAGTGCGCTTGATCGGCCAACGTCCGGGACAATACCACGTGGCCGTCCAAGATCGCCCGGGCGCTATCGGCGATAGGATCATTAGGATCGTCTCCTTCGACCAATACCGTATAAAATGCAGTGATTGATCCCTCCCCCTCTTTTCCGTTGCCGGCCCGCTCCACCAATTGCGGCAATTTAGCGAAAACGGAGGGAGGATAACCCTTCGTCGCCGGGGGCTCGCCAACGGCCAAGGATATCTCCCGTTGCGCCATGGCGAAGCGCGTCAGCGAATCCATTAGCAGCAGCACATGCTTGCCCCGGTCGCGAAAATCCTCGGCGATGGCGCTAGCATAGGCTGCGCCGTGCAAACGCAGCAACGGCGGCGTATCGGCAGGCGCGGCGACGACGACAGCGCGCGCCAGTCCGTCACGACCCAGAATATTCTCAATAAACTCTTTTACCTCACGCCCGCGCTCACCGATCAAGCCGACGACAATAACATCCGCGGTCGTGTAGCGGGCCATCATGCCCAACAAGACGCTTTTTCCCACTCCACTGCCGGCGAAGAGCCCAAGACGTTGACCGCGGCCAATCGTCAGTAACGTATTAATGGCGCGAATGCCGACATCCAGCACCTCGCGAATCGGCGCACGCTCCAATGGGTTAACCGGACGGCTATACAAAGGCATCAGCCGATCCGGCAAAACCGGACCCAGACCGTCCAAGGGGTGACCCGCGCCATCCAGCACGCGCCCAAGCAAATGATCGCCCACCGCGACTTGGCGCCCCTTGTCCTCAACCCGCCGGTGAGACACAATCTCGTCGCCTAGCGACGGCAGTTGCAGAGTGCTTGTTTCCAGGGGAATCACTTGAGCACCAGGCACGAGCCCATGCACATCGGTCGCCGGCATCAGAAAAAGCTTATCGCCGGAAAAACCCACGACCTCGGCATCTACCCGATGGCCGTCAGGCAGAAGCACCATGCAACTGCTGCCCACCGCCAGGCGCAAACCAACCGCTTCCATGACCAACCCCGCAACCCGCGTCAAACGGCCGGAAACGACCCAAGGCGCTGCTGATTCCACAACCTGGCCGCTATTCAGCAAGTGATGCCGCCATTTTTCCAATGAGGTGGCGGTCATTTTAGGATGACCAGAGATTTTCCTGCCCTAAGGCAGCCACTAAACGCTGCCAGCGGTTCTGCAAGGTAGCGTCAATTTCGCTGTTGGCCGTCTCAATCCGGCACCCTCCTCGTTCCATATCGGCATCCTCGCTTACTTTCCACGGGGTATGCCCGCCCCCTTCCTCGGCAAGATAAGCGCGCACTAAGACTGCATCGTCGGGATGCACGACGACACGGGGATGCTGGTAATTTTGTATCAGGCCGCCAATCGCCTCCTTCACGACGGGAAGCACCGACTCGGGCTTCACGTGCAGCGCCTGACGCAAGACTTGCTTAGCGATAGTAAGCGTCAGACGCAATATCTCGTCCGCTAGCCCGTCCTCCAAATGCGCGAGCGATTCGCTCAGCGAATCGGCCAGTATCTGCCAGCGCGCCGCCTCCTGCTCGGCTTGACGCCGTCCTTCTTGATAACCAGAATCCAATCCTTCTTGGCGTCCGCCGGAGAAACCTTCTTGGTACGCCTGCTGATGAACATGCTCGATATCCTCGGTGGTAGGTAACGCCAGCGCCGAGGCCATGTCGATGACCGCCTCGCGTTCCGCCGCATCGTGAGACGCGACCGGCTGCTTTTCACTCGCGACCTCATCCAAAGCAGACAATTCCCACCGTTGATAAGCGCTTAATTGCTCTTTGGGAATGATTTTAGCCATATTTGTCGCCTAGACGACGCTTTCTTCACCTTTTCCAGTGAGCACGATCTGTCCTTCGTCCGCCAGGCGGCGAACAATTTTGAGGATTTCCTTCTGCTCGGCTTCTACTTCGCTCACTCGCACAGGACCTTTAGACTCCAAGTCGTCGCGCAACATTTCAGAGGCACGCTGAGACATATTTTTAAAGACTTTCTCGCGGAGCTCCTCGCTGGTTCCCTTCAACGCAATAATCAACGATTCCGATTGCACCTCCCGCAATAGTAACTGAATCCCACGATCTTCCAGATCGAGGAGGTTGTCGAAAACGAACATTTCGTCCTGGATTTTCTGCGCCAAGTCGGGATCGAAATCCCGAACACTCGCAAGCACCGATGCCTCCAGAGACGTTCCCATGTAGTTGAGAATTTCCGCCGTCGGTCGAATGCCGCCCATGGCGCTTTTTTTCAAATTAGCGCTGCCGGCCAACAAGCCGGTCAGTACGTCATTCAGCTCCTTCAGCGCCGACGGCTGAATCCCGTCCAAGGTAGCGATACGCAACAATACATCATTGCGTAAACGCTCGGTAAAATGCCCTAACACTTCACTCGCCTGATCGCGATCGAGATGCACCAAAATAGTGGCGATAATCTGCGGATGCTCGTTCTTAATCAGTTCCGACACATCGCCGGAATCCATCCATTTCAAGCTTTCGATGCCACTGGTGTCGCCGCCGTGCAAAATCCGGTCGATCAAATTAGCGGCCTTATCGTCACCCAACGCCCGGGTCAACACGTTCCGGATATAATCGTTGGACGCCATGCCTACCGTGGTTTTTTTCTCCGCTTCATCACGAAATTCCGATAACACCTCGGCGACTTGCTCGCGGCTGACATTAGTCAGGGCCGCCATGGCGGCGCCTATCTTTTGAACTTCCTTCGGCCCCAGGTATTTGAATACTTCGGCGGCCGCCTCTTCACCGATCGTCGCCAGCAAGATCGCGCTTTTCAGAATACCATCACTCATTGCCGCCCACCCAGTCCTTCACGACGTTAGCGACGATACTCGGCTCCTGCCGGGAAAAATCCGTAATTAACTGTACGTTTTCCTCATATCCGCCGCCGCCGCCGGCCTTGATCGCCGTTGCGTGCACTTCTTCCTCGGCCGCCGGCCGCGCCGGCCGCGGCGCCTGCGCCATGGCGCGCAGCAAGGGACGGATAATGGCGAACACGGCAAACAACACCATGCCCAGAATAAATAAGTTTTTCACGACTTCCCTTGCCAAATCCAAGGTTGCCGGATCCTTCCAGAAAGGTAAGGGCGGTTCCGGCACACTCACATGGAACGCGGTATTCACCACATTGAGCGTATCTCCCCGGGAAGCATTATAGCCCATGGCTTCCTTAACCAACCCACTGATTTTCTTCAATTCATCTGCCGTAAATGGCTGATGCACCGACTTACCGTCCTTACCCACGACCATCTTATCGTTAACCACGACCGCCACTGACAACCGCTTGATGCTGCCGGGCGGCAACTGGATATGTTTAATGGTTTTATCCAGCTCATAATTAATGGTCGATTCCTTACTGACCGGGGCGGAAGCGGACCCGCCCTGGCTACCACCGGCACCCGCCACCGTGGGCGCGGTAATAGGCGCCGACGCCGCGCCTGGCGGCTGGTTGGAAAGCGCGCCAGGCACCCCGCTCGCTGCTTGGCCGCCACTCCCGGTCGTTTCCGACGTTTGCTCGCTGCGAATTGCCGAATCCGCGGGCGTTGGGTTCGGCTTGAATGTTTCCGCTGTCTGCTCGACGCGGGAAAAGTCGATAGCCGCGCTGACTTGGGCATGGACGTTGTGGGGGCCGGTAATCGGCGCCAGAATCGATTCAATCCGCTGAATATACGCTTGTTCTACTTGCCGCATATAGGCCAGCTGACTGGGCTCCAGCCCGGCGCGCGCCGTGCTGCCAGGCTGACTGAGCAAATCACCGTTCTGATCAACCACGGTAACGCGCTTAAACGATAAATCGGGAATGCCGCTTGCCACTAAGTGGACAATGCCGCTGATCTGTCCGCTATCCAGCACCCTGCCCGGATACAGATTCAATAGTACCGAGGCGCTTGGCTTATCTTGATTACGAATAAATACCGATGGACGAGGAATGGCAAGATGTACCCGCGCCGACTGGATGCTGCTGAGAGACTCGATGGTCTGGGCCAGCTCTCCTTCCAAGGCGCGTTGATAGTCAACCCGCTCTTGAAATTGGCTAATACCGAATTTCTGCTTATCCAGCAGTTCGAAGCCGACATTTCCCCCCCGCGGCAGACCTTGCGTAGCCAAGCGTAACCGGGCTTCATACACCTGGCTGTTCGGCACCAGAATCGCCGTACCGCCTGCCGCCATTTTATAGGGGACGTTCATTTGCTGGAGCGCCGCGAGAACCGCGCCGCCATCACGATTGGTCAGGTTGCTGTACAGCACGCGATAATCGGGCATGCGCAGCCACATCCAGGAACCGACCAATAGGGCGATTGTCGCCGCTAGCCCTAGCATCAGCCCCAGCTTCTTGCCGCTGGGCAACTGATTGAATCCCTCTAGCTGGGCCTGCAAAAATTGCCGGGGTGCAACCGCCATTTCGCCCTAACGAAAACTAGACCTGCATGCTCATGATTTCCTGGTAGGCCGTGACCAGCTTGTTGCGTACCTGAACCATGGTCTGAAAGGAAACGTTGGCCTTTTGCAGCGAGACCATAACCTCTTGCAAGTTGGCATTAGGTGAACCAAGCTCAAACTGCTTCGCCAGCTCGCCGGCGTGCTGCTGCTGCTGATTCACGTCGCCGAGATAGGTTTTGAATACCGAGGAGAAGTCGGTGCTTCCCGGCGCGCGGGGCGTGCTCCCACTCTCCGCGGCCAAATCAGCGGCGGCTTGCATCTGGCCCAGCAACTGGTTAATTCCCTGAGTATCCATATCCGTCCTCGGCGACTTCCGTTAGATGCTTACAGCTGTATTTTAGCAAGTTTCATACCTAATTTTTAGTCGACGGACACTTTTTCTTTCAGGCATCCGCCGCGCCGCCGCGCGCTTCTTCATTCCGGTACTGTTGTAACTTGTAACGCAGCGTCCGCTCGCTGATCCCCAGCTTCTGCGCCGCCAGTTTACGCGAACCGTTAACCGTGGCCAGCGTTTCCAAGATATGCGCCCGCTCTAGCGATTTCATGTCTACAGGCGCCGCCTCGACCTCGGCGACAACCCGAGCTGCATCCTTCTCGGCAGACAACCGGGGAAGCAACAAGTGTTCAGCTTCCAGCAACCCGCCCGGTGCCAGGATGATCGCGCGCTGAATCACGTTCTCTAACTCTCGGATGTTACCTGGCCAGGAATAGAGCGTCAATTGCTCGCCGGCGGCGGCGGACAACGCGACCCCGTGGCGATTCATTTCCGCCGCCAGCCGCTGAATGAAGTGCTTAGCGAGAGGAACGATATCCAATCGCCTTTCCCGTAATGGCGGAATTAGGAGAGGAAATACGTTTAACCGGTAATACAGATCCTCGCGAAACTGGCCCGCCGTCACTGCAGCCTCCATATTGCGGTTGGAGGTGGCAATCACCCGCACATCCAAAACGATAGGACGTTTTCCCCCAACACGCTCCACCTCCCGCTCTTGCAATACCCGCAGTAACTTTGCCTGGAGCGGCAGCGGCATTTCCGAAACCTCGTCCAGCAACAACGTGCCGTTTTGCGCCTGCTCGAATTTACCCATCTGCGGCTGCGCCGCACCGGTAAACGCGCCTTTTTCATGGCCAAACAGAATGGATTCCAGCAAGTTCTCAGGAATCGCCGCGCAATTAAGAGCGACGAAGGCGTGGGCGGCGCGCGGCGAGTAACGATGAATGTAACGCGCCACGATCTCTTTGCCCACGCCGCTTTCGCCAGTAATCATCACGGTGGCGTTAGTAGCGGCCACTCGCTGCGCCAGCGACAGCATTTCCCGCGTACGCGGATCATGGGCAATAACCTCGCCCCGCCCTTCGTCCAAGAACGCGGGCAACATGTAGCGGGCGACCTCAGCCAGTAGTTTTTCGGGCTCGAACGGCTTGGTAAGATAATTGCAAGCGCCGGCGCGCATGGCCGCCACTGCTCTATCGATGACACCGTAAGCGGTCATTAGCAGCACGGGGAGATAGGGGTAACCGCGCTTAATTTCTTGGAGCAAGGCATGGCCGTCCATGGGCTCCATTTGTACATCCGACACCACCAACCCGACTTGCCGCCGTTGCAAAATTTGCAGGGCGGACGCCCCATCCGCCACCTCAAGAACCTCATAGCCGGCAAGCGCCAATGTATCGCATAGCGCCTCCCGCAAGTCCCGGTCGTCCTCCACGATTAACACCGGCAGCATGTTCATTTTTCTTAGCCCCTCAGCGCGACATCCGCCCAGCCGCGCCGGCTAATCCGCGCGCGGTAGGCGCAGCACGAATTCGCTCCCCGCCCCGGCAACCGAATGGACCGCCACGCTGCCGCCTTGCGACTCCATAACGCCCCGCACAATAGCCAGACCCAAGCCGGTACCTTCGCTACGTGTTGTAAAAAATGGTTCGAATAACCGCTCCCGCACCGTTTCTTCTATGCCGCGACCGGTATCGATCACTCGCAGCATCACGGTATCGGCATCCACTTCCGCTACTATTTTCACCGTCGCGCCCGCATCACACGCCTGCATCGCGTTTTCCAGCAAATTCAACAACGCGCCCGCCAGCGCCTTGCGATTACCCAGCACCTCGGCCGCACCGCTGTGATCCAGCGCCTCTAACCGCAATCCTTGCGCGCTCATCTGTGGCTCCATGATTTGCAGCATCTCGGCCAACAACGGGGAGACAGGCACACGCTCGCGGCCCTCGGTTTCTCCTTTGACGAATGAGAGCATATCCTGAATCAACCGCTCCAAATGGCGCAACCGCGCCAATGCTTTTTCAGCAAAGCGCACCCGCTCTCCTTCGGGCAAACGGGGTTTTGCCAGATTAGCGGTGTAAAGCAGCGCGGTCGCCAATGGCGTGCGCAATTGATGCGCGAGTCCCGCCGCCATTTCCCCCATGGCCGCTAATCGCTGGCGCCGTTGCAGTTCTTGCTGCATACGATGGGCGTCGGTCGTATCATGCAACAATAATATCCGCCCACCCGCCGAGTCTAGGGAGCTCGCCACGATACTCATCTGACGCGGCCGTTCTCCCGGATCGATGCCCATCGACTCCCATTCATTCGGCGTAGCGGTCGGCCGCAAGCGGCGCGCCACAACCGCATTCCAACGTTCGCCCACAAGCGCTTCATCGAGCATGCTCCGCGCGGCAGGATTCGCTTCCTGGATTTCTCCGGCGGCATCCAGCACCGCCACCCCTGCCGGCAATGCGGCCAGCAATAACGCCAAGCGCTGCGACAAGGCTTCTTTTTCCAAATACTGGCGGCGCAGCTCACCGTTGGCGACCGCCAACTCGCCGGTGAGTTGCTCCACCCGCTGCTGTAGCTCATGATAAGCGCCAGTCAGTTGGTCGGATGCCTGACTAAACAGGGAAAACGCCTGCTCTAGCGCCTCGGCATCAATGGGGATCTTGGATTTGGACAATGGTGTCGCGTCGCCTATGCCGCCTGTTTGGCCCTTAAATATTGAAGTATACAATTGATAGTGGCGGCGACCTACCCAACTAGCCCTCATTTATTAAGGTTGGCCCTTGTCCCGGCGCGCGCGCCCTGGTTCGCAGCGGGGAGGCCGGGTTGCTTGCGAGGGGCTTACGAAATCATCTAGGATACGACAGATGACAATTATCGCAATTTTTAACCAGAAAGGCGGTGTCGGGAAAACAACCACGACACTGAATATGGCAGCCGCCCTGGCTCGGCGCGGAACGGAACCGTTGTCGATCGATCTGGATCCGCAGGCCCACTTGAGCGCGATCACCAGCGCCTCCGCCACTACCGGCCAAGACAGCATTCTTGGATTTTATAAGGAACTAAAATCGCTGAGTGAATTGGTACGCGAAACGCCCACGGGGGCGCATATCATTCCCTCGCACTTTGAGTTGTCCAAGGTCGATTCACTCTTCGGCAAGGGGCCGAAAGTCGTCAACCGGCTAAAGGTCGGCATCCAGGAAGAGATGCTAGAGCAAGACGGCATGCCTATCCTCATCGATTGCTGTCCGATGCTCGGCGTTTTATCCCTCAACGCCATTTTCGCCTCCACCAAGGTGCTGGTGCCGATTTCCACCGACTATCTGGCGTTAAAGGGCGCGACGCAATTGGAGCGCACCTTAAAGGCATTGGAACACGTTATTAAGAAACGGGTGGCGCGACGCTACGTCATTACCCGCTTCGACGCACGCCGTAAGTTGTCTTGGGAATTGCTAGCGCAGCTACGGGAAAAATTCGGCGACGAACTCTGCGAAACCCGTATCGCCGAAAATGTCAGCTTGACGGAAAGCCCCGCCTACAATCGCGACATCTTTACCCACGCCCCCCACAGCCAAGGCGCCAAGGACTACGAATTTCTGGTGGAAGAGTTGGTTTCACACGGATTTATATAAGTTTTCATTATATAATTCAGCTTGTTGCTAACCAATAGCCGCCAAGTGGCCGGCAACCTGGCATCCTGTCGGAATCCAGCGGCCCCCAAGCTTGAAACGCGCAGTGCGCGCGATTTGCAAATAATGAACGACGAATTTAAAGTATTTGTTAAAACACCCTTTTAAAGTATCCTTACCGCTTAGTCGCTACGCTAAAGGAACGGGGCCGGGTAACGAGGAAAAGAGCAGGAATTTTCGCTGAGACCGTATCGATCACCGCATATTTGTTAAATGGATAAAGATAAAGACGCAAACGGAGAGTTTCCGATATGTCAGACTTGTTAAAAAGCATTGACGCCAGAACGAAGCTCGCCGGGACAAACAAGCTGGAAATATTATTGTTTTCCCTGGGAATGGACGAGCGCACCGGGCGTAAGGAAACTTTCGGCATCAATGTATTTAAGGTGCGCGAGGTAATGCGCGTGCCGGAAATTACCCGTGCGCCGGAAATGCCGGCGTCGGTCGAGGGAATGGTGAGCTTGCGCGGCTCGCTGGTGCCCGTCATCGATCTAATCAAATATACCGGCATTCAATCCGACAAAAAGCCGGAAATCATGATCGTCACCGAATATAACGTTCGCACTCAGGCATTCCTGGTGGACAGCGTCGATACGATCTTGCGACTTGACTGGTCGGCGATGAAAGTCCCGCCAGAAATGCTCAATACCCAGATGGGCGGCTTGATTACCGCAGTAACCGAGTTACAGGACGGCCGGCTGATTATGGTGATGGACGTGGAAAAAATTCTCGCCGAAACCATGCAGTCCGAGGAAGACGATTTACTGTATGCCTCGATCATTCCGGTCGAAAACGCCGATCGCACCGTCTTTTTTTCCGATGACTCCTATGTCGCCAGAAAACAAATCGAGCGGACTCTCGACGCCATGGGGGTAAAATATATCGGCTCCATCAACGGCGGCCAAGCATGGAAAGAACTGCTCAAAGTGGCCTCTCACGCAGACACGAACAACCGACCGGTCAAGGATTATATTTCTCTCATTCTCACCGACGTGGAAATGCCTGAAATGGATGGCTACATGCTGACCAAGAATATCAAGAGCGACCCCCGCTTCGCCGGCATCCCCGTCCTGATGCATTCCTCGTTGAGCGGCATGTCGAACCAGCAACTGGGCCGATCCGTCGGCGTTGACGAATATGTCCCAAAATTTGAACCGCAAAAGCTAGCCGAGACGGTCAAACGGTTGCTGAGCACGTAAGTTAGTCTGGAGTTAAACCATGAGCGAACCAAACACCGCTTTATTGGATAAAGTCGAGGGAAAAACAGGGCTGGCCGGCTCCAACAAAATGGAGATTCTCCTGTTTACCTTGGGGACGGGCGAGCTGTTTGGCATCAACGTCTTCAAGGTGCGCGAAGTATCGCAAACCCCGGCGATCACCAAGACGCCTAACATGCCCCACGGCATCGAAGGCGTGATTTCCCTGCGCGGCAATATCATTCCCGTCATTGCCCTGGCGCAATTCATCCAGCTGGAAGGCGCGCCGGAAGATACGGGGCAAACCATGATCGTCACTGAGTTTAGCCGCCACACGCAAGGCTTTCTCGTGCACGACGTTGATCGCATCATCCGCGTCGACTGGGATCGCGTCAAGCCCCCGCAAGCGATGCTCGCCGGCAACGAGGGATTAATTACCGCGATCACGGAACTGCCCAACGGCAAGCTGGTTTCCATTCTCGACGTGGAGCAAATCCTGGCCAACGCCATCGGTATCGAACCCATTCCCGACTTGCCGCCGATAGAAACGGAATCCGAGCGCATGGTGTTCTTCGCCGATGACTCGACAGTCGCGCGTAAGGAAATCATGATGGTTTTGGACAAGCTCGGCGTCAAATACCAGCAGTCCAACGACGGGCTGGAGGCCTGGGAAAAATTGCAGGGGCTTGCCAACCGGGCGCAGCATGACGGTCTGCCGTTGCGCGACCAACTCAGCATTGTCCTAACCGACGCCGAAATGCCAGAAATGGATGGATACGTGCTGACGAAAAAAATTAAGTCGGATCGTAAATTCGAAGGGATCCCGGTCGTCATGCACTCTTCGCTGTCGTCGGAGGCTAACCGCGTCATGGGGCAACAAGTTGGGGTCGATGCGTATGTGGCCAAATTCGATCCGGTCGTGTTGGCGGAGACACTTAGGCCGCTATTGATGCGATGATTGGCACATTACTGGTGAAGGGAAAGGACTTGGTACCTGGAACAATGAGAACGTTGGAGAAAATCGTTACCGGAGTCACAAATGGTTGATAAGAATATGAAATTCCTTGTCGTGGACGACTTTTCAACCATGCGGCGCATTGTACGCAATCTGCTGAAGGAATTAGGATTTACCAACGTGGATGAGGCGGAAGACGGCGTCGCCGGATTAAACAAACTGCACGGCAGTAACTTTGAATTCGTCGTCACCGATTGGAATATGCCGAATATGACGGGTATCGATATGCTGAAAGCGATCCGAGCCGACGCCGCCTTGAAACATCTGCCCGTTCTGATGATTACCGCCGAGGCGAAAAAAGATAACATTATCGAGGCCGCCAAGGCGGGGGCCAGCGGCTATGTGGTAAAACCATTCACCGCCGCCGTCTTGGAAGAAAAACTCAACAAGATTTTTCAGAATATCCAGAAAGCATGAAGGAGATGCCTCGTGAGCAATGAATCCGGCGACTCAGCCGAACTGGAAGATCTATTCGACAGCATCGCTCAGTCCTACGATGAACCACCGGCCCAGGCCGAAAAAAGCGATGCGGCTTCTCCACTGTCCGCGGCGCAGACCGGTGATGAAGAAGATGTGTATTCGCGCATCGGGCACTTGACCCGTGGGCTGCACGAGACGTTGCGCCAACTCGGCTATGACAAGTCCCTCGAAGAAGCCGCCAACGTCATGCCAGACACACGGGAGCGGCTGAACTATATCGCCAACCTAACGGAGCAAGCGGCGGTGCGGGCGCTTAACGCCGCCGAGAAAGCAAAACCCATTCAAGAAAAGCTCGAAGCCGGCGCCCAGCCGCTAGCGCGGCAATGGCAGGCGGTATTCGACAACAAACTTAGCGTCGAGGAATTCAAGGTATTAGCGACCCAGACACGGGATTTCCTACAGGGCGTACCGGACCAGACCCAAGCCACCAACGCGCAGTTGATGGAAATTATCATGGCCCAGGATTTCCAGGATCTGACCGGGCAAGTCATCAAGAAGGTGGTCACCCTAGCCCAAGATATCGAGCAACAACTGCTCCAATTGCTAGTCGCCAGTACGCCGCCGGAAAAGAAATCGGCCCTTAGTGAGGATTTACTCAACGGTCCGGTAGTCAATGCCGAGGGTCGGTCGGACATTGTGACCAGCCAAGCGCAAGTGGACGAACTGCTGGAAGGCCTGGGCTTCTGACAGGAAGCCATCGTAAAAGGAAGATAACATGAGCCAATTCGCGGGCATGGAAGAGTTACTGTCCGACTTCCTCACGGAGGCGGGTGAACTGCTGGCCGACGTAGACAACAAGCTGGTTGATCTGGAAAAAGATCCCGGCGATAAAAACCTACTCAACGATATTTTCCGCGGCTTCCATACCATCAAAGGCGGCGCGGGGTTTCTGAACGCCACCCCGTTGGTCGAGCTATGTCACCGCACGGAAAATCTATTTGACAAACTACGCTCGGATGAATTGCAACTGACCGCGAATATCATGGATGTCATCATGGCGGCCACCGGCTGCGTGCGTCAGATGTTCGACGACTTACAACAGCAGCAAATGCCAGCGCCGGCAGACGCTCCCCTACTCGCCGCGTTGGACGCTATTCTAGCCGGCAAGGCGCCAGCCGCCGAGGCACCTCCACCACCCACGGAAACACCGGCGGACGCTGGCGAAGCGCACGGCGGCCCGAACTGGCCGGTACTGCTAGAATCCCTCGCCGGCGCGCCCGCCTCGGGGCCGGCGCCCGCTTCCGGCGCGCCGGCCCCGGCAGCGCCCACCGCGCCGGAAACGAGAGCCGCATCGATTCAATCCATTCAACCGCTCAAACCCCCTTCCCGCGCCGCTCAGTCCCCCGTATCCAGCACAAAGGAAACCACTATCCGGGTCGATACGACACGGCTCGACATGGTGCTCAACCTTTCCGGTGAAATCGGCCTGACCAAGAATCGCTTGACGACCTTACGCGCGGATATTCTGGCGGGTAAAACCGATGCCGAGACGCTCAAGGCGTTGGATGAGTCGGTTAGCCAACTGGATCTGCTGGTAGGCGACTTGCAAAACGCAGTAATGAAAACCCGGATGCAGCCGATCGGCCGGCTGTTCCAAAAATATCCCCGCCTAGCCCGCGACGTGGCGCGGCAGCTAGGCAAGGATGTCGAACTCGTTCTTTCCGGAGAGGAAACCGAGATCGACAAGACAATGATCGAAGACTTAAACGATCCGCTGGTGCATCTTATCCGCAACGCAGTGGACCATGGCGTGGAAACCACGGAAGACCGGGTTGCCGCCGGCAAAACGTCGAAGAGCCTGGTACGGTTATCCGCCACCCAAATCGGCGACCACATTATTATCGAAATCGCCGATGACGGTCGTGGCATGCGCCCCGATGTTCTCCGGCGCAAGGCCGTTGAAAAGGGACTAATCGATCTCGAAACCGCCAATACCCTGGACGACCGCCAGTGCTATAACCTGATTTTCCTACCGGGATTCTCCACCAAGGAGCAAATTTCCGATGTTTCCGGCCGCGGCGTCGGCATGGATGTCGTTAAAACCAACATCGCCAAGCTGAATGGGCGAATCGACATCAATTCCGAGTTCGGCCACGGCACCACGATCACTATTTCCCTACCGTTAACGCTAGCGATTCTGCCGGTATTGCTCGTGCGTCTCGGCGAGCAGCCTTTTGCCGTTCCCCTGTCGCTGGTACGTGAAATTATCCCCATCAAACAGGAAGAAATTCAACAAGTCTCCGGCAGAGCAACCTTGGTCGTGCGCGACGAAGTACTACCGGTACGCTCCCTTGCCAGCCTGATCGGCTGGCCGGTAAAATCGCCAGCCTACGGCGTCTTGATGCAAACGGCGGAGACCACCTTTATTCTGGGTATCGACGGTTTCCTGGGACGGGATGACGTCGTGATCAAACCGCTACTGGATATCCGTCCTGAAGGCATCGCCGGCGCCACACTATCTGGCGACGGCAGCGTCGTCCTCGTGCTCAATATGGAAGAACTCCTCGGCAACGCATCACCGGAAAGCCGCTCCGCTCTTTTCGCGGAATGATGATTAGCGCCGATGCATGCCCGTTTTACGGTACAATCCATGACGTTTGAATAATCCGGCGGATGCATGGTAAATAATAGACGGCTTCGCCTCCCTGCCGCAGAGTCAGCGGTCGAGTCTTCCCTATGAGTCAAGATCAAGCCTATATCGGCCGCCAACCTATCGTTGACCGGCAACAACACATCTTCGGTTATGAGCTATTGTTCCGCCATAACGCCGCCGCCACCGCCGCGCAGGTGGTCAACGACCTGCAAGCGGGCACCAACGTGCTCATCAATACCTTAAGCAATATCGGCGCGGATTTAATCATGGGAGACAAACTGGCGTTCATCAATATGTCCAACGCCATGTTGGAATCGGATTTTGTCGAACTGCTTCCCGCCGACCGTGTCGTGCTGGAGATTGTCTCAAACGCCGTAGCGACGCCGGAGCTATTAAGCCGCTGCCGTCAACTGCGTAGCAAAGGCTACCGCCTAGCGCTGGACAACTACGACCATAACGCTGATAAGGCCCCGTTCCTCGATCTCGTGAATTTCATCAAATGGGACTCCCAGCAGCTAGGCAGCGAAAAGATTGCGGCCATGCTGCCCAAAGTGGAGAAATATCCGGCCAAGTGGGTGGCGGAGAAAATCGAAACCCAAAAAGAATTCCAAACATTCAAGGCGCTGGGATTCCATTATTTTCAAGGCTACTACTTCGCACGGCCGGAAACGCTCTCCGCCAAGGTCATTAACCCTTCCCACACCCATGTGCTGGATGTACTCAACAAGGTGCGCAACAATGCGGACATCGGCAATATCGAGGTTTCCTTCAAGCGTGATGTCGCCTTATCCTTCAAGCTGCTGCGCTATATCAACTCCGTCGGTTTCGGCCTCTCTTGCGAAATTCAATCCATCCGTCACGCATTAACCATCTTGGGGTATGAACAACTATACCGTTGGGCGACCCTGCTGCTGGTTACCGCAGGAGAGGACAGCACGCCGCCTGTCCTGATAAAAACCGCAATTACCCGGGGACGCCTGACGGAACTGCTAGGAAAAAATTACCTAGAGAAACAAGAATGGGATAATCTATTCGTCGTCGGCGTCTTTTCGCTACTCGACGTCATGCTGGACATGCCCATGGAAAACGTCCTGGAACGCCTCAATCTTTCAGAACCGATCTCCGACGCGCTATCGAGCCGGGAAGGCATTTACGGCCCATTTTTGGCGCTCGCCGAAGCCTGCGAAAATGCGACGCCGGATGAAATCCACGCACTAGCCGAATCGCTGCAACTGGAGCCGGAACAAGTCAACAAAGCGCATCTCTCTGCCTTGGCATGGGTGGAAAGCCTCGGCATTTAACCCTCTCGCCGCCCCGGTTCTTCGCCGCCTTCCACGGTGTGCCATGTCGGCGCCACAGCCGGACACGCGCGGCATTCCCCATTGAAAATTCGCCATCCTTGTCTAGAATTTAACGGAAGCAAGGCTTTTCTCTTTACTTAATACGCTAATGTCAGGAGAAGTACCATGGCAACGACTAAAGGAAAAACTGCCACGCGCGCCCCAGCCAAAACAACGCCCAAAGAACCACCGGTTCAAAAAACCGTTGCGGTGCGTCGCTCCGGTCCTTTTGAAGAAATGGACCGTCTCTTTGAAAACCTCTCTCCGCGAGGCTGGTTGCGTCCTTTCCACGGTGGATGGCCTTCATGGGGGGAATTGATGCCCACTTTTGAAGGCAAATTTCCACGTATCGATATTATCGACCGAGACACGGAAATTATCGTGCGCGCCGAAGTCACCGGCGTGGAAAAGAAAGATCTGGATGTATCCATGGCTGACGATTCGGTAACGATCAAGGGGTGTACCCAGCATGAGGAAAAGGAAGAAAAAGGAGACTACTACCGCTGCGAAATTTCCCGTGGCGTCTTTAGCCGCACCGTCTCCTTGCCCAGCACCGTGGATAGCGCCAAGGCAAAAGCGACCTTTAAGGATGGCGTGCTGGAATTAGCGTTGCCCAAGGTGGAAAAATCCAAACGGCGCAGCATCACGGTAGAATAAGTTTCCCGCCAGCGACGAACCGAGTCCCGGGTTCGTCGTTTCCCCGCGCAGACGCCTCCGCGGACGAAAAAACAATGGCCTTTTAGGCCGCTCATTCATTACGCAGCACTGCCTAGAGATTAAGCAATCGATTGATAATAGATATTCTGCGGGTGGTTAGCCTGCGCGAAGAAAAACCAGCGCTCGGCAAGCAGACCGGCATACTGAAACACTACGGCGAAAAACAGTAGCAGCCCTACTCCCGTAACCAGCCCCAGCCACAACAATAACATGGGAAGCGGGAACGTTAGCAGTACGAACCCCCATTTCATCCATCGCAACAGCTGAGGGGTCTTACCGTGAAAAAATTCGCGAGTGTTAAAGGCTCCTCCCATGAAGCCCTGCCCTTTCTGCGTAATATTGCCGTGACGCACGCCAATCGCGGTTTGTAAGCTGCTTTTGGGTTGCAGCCGCCGGTTGCGGATCAGCGAGGCGCTCCGCGCCACCAGCGCAGCGGCGGTCAGGATGATGGCCCACCACGCATAAAAGCTGACCAAGTCGAGGGCGGCAAATACCGAGAACAAGGTGGCGACGGTAAAACCGGAAGCACTACCGAGCAGGATAAAATTAATCACCGTTAATGGGCTGTGCCATTCGCGCAAAAACTTGAGACAAGCGTAAATCATCCCGGTGCACACGAAGAGCGCGAAACACAATAACGTGCCGATCGCGCCAATCAGCATGCCAATATCCAGGGTAAAGGTCGGTGTTAAGGTAAGCAGCGGCGTGTTCAGGTCAAAATAATGCACGATGCCATAGGCAAACACGGCAAGCATTAATAGCGGCAATACGATGACCTCCCGTGACAACCAGGACGTTTTCCAGCGGGTGGCGGTGCGCCAAGCACGCTCTGGGTGCCCTAAATGGAAAAACGACGCCAGCAGCCCGAGCGTGAGGAAAATCAGCGCAAACAGGCTGCCAACGCCGTAAAGCAGGTGGCCGTTCTGTGGAGGCAATAAATGAAACGCCGAGTAGACTTCGGCGGTAAACAACGCCAGGAACAACCCTTGGCCGAGGCCAATGAGGGTGGTGAGAAAAACGACGGAAAAAGCGGGGCGCATAAAAACTCTTACTCCTTTACCAACTGGTGACGTCTTCCAGCGACGGCTCGCTCAACGCCGGTTTCGCATGAGGCGCTTCTTTTTTGAGTGGATTGTCGGCGCGCGCCAGTTCGTCTTCGTGAATTTTGAAGCGGGTCTTGCGGCGCGGGAGGTAATGATTGGCCGGCTGGGTTCCCCATTCCGGCATCAGAGGATAGCCCCCATTTTCCCGAATCGCGACGGAAACCGCCGAATCCGAATCGTGGACATCGCCAAAGAGGCGAGCGCTCGTCGGACAGGCCAGCACACACGCGGGCTTGCGCTCCGCCGGCGGTAACGCCTCGTCATAAATGCGGTCAACGCACAACGTGCATTTTTTCATGACCTTCTGGTGCGTATCGATCTCACGGGCGCCATAGGGGCATGCCCAGGAGCAATATTTGCAGCCGATGCACTTATCGTAATCCACCAGGACAATACCGTCCTCGGGCCGCTTATAACTCGCACCTGTGGGACAAACCGGCACGCAAGGCGGTTCCTCGCAATGGAGACAGGATTTCGGAAAGTGCACCGTCTCGGTGGCGGGAAATTCCCCGACTTCATACGTTTGCACCCGGTTGAAAAAGGTACCCGTGGGCTCCGCACTGTAGGGATGATCGTCCGACAGATACCCCGCGATGCCGGAAGTATTCCATTCCTTGCAGCTTGTCACACAGGCATGGCAACCCACGCAAACGTTAAGGTCGATGACGAGGGCTAATTGCGTCACTTAAATTCTCCCTTGCCGGCGAAGAACGCTTGCCAGCGCTTCTTCGCGTTACCGGTGCCGGGGGCTGACGGCACTGCCGAATATTGAGGCCAGGTTTCCTGTGGTTCATCTTGCGCCGCCCGGTAAATCCTTACCCGCACGTCGTACCAGCCGGCCTGCCCAGTCACGGGATCGGAGTTAGACAAGGTTTCGCCGTCTTCGCAAGGCGGCAATTCCTCGGCAATCACATGATTCAGCAAGAAACCCTTTTTCGACTCATTAGCGTCATCCGCCAGGTTCCAAGCCCCGGACGCCTTGCCGATCGCATTCCAGGTCCAGACCGTGCCGGGCTCCACCGCCTCGCTATAGCGGCACAGGCAACGCACCCGTCCATGCATCGACTCCACCCAAATCCAATCGCCGTCGTCGATGCCGTTGGCCTTGGCAGTTTTGGCGTTGACGAATAAATAATTATGGGCATGAATCTGGCGCAGCCAGGCATTTTGCGTGTCCCATGAATGGTACATCGCCATCGGCCGCTGGGTGACCGCGTTCAAGGGAAATTTATGGGTATCCGTCAGCTGCGATTCCAGCGGCTCATGATAAAACGGCAGCGGATCAAAATAGGTTGCTATCCGCTTGCGCAACCGCTGTGGCGGCTGTTTTCCCGCCCGCTTCCCTTGCGCGGCCAGGCGGAATTTTTGCAACACCTCGGAATAAATATGAATCGAGATCGGTTCAGTGTAGCGCGTCAGTCGGTGACGCTGCGCCCACTCCAGATAGCCCGCGTTCCAGTTACGCATATACTGATAAGAACGCGGCAGCCGGTAATGGAAAACGCAATTATTCTTCGCGTACATTTCCCACTGGCGCGGGTTAGGCTCGCCACGCATAAATTTCTCGCCGCCCTTGCCGCGCCAGCCCGCGAGAAAGCCGATGCCGGAACCCGGTTCGGTTTCGTAATGAATCACGAAATCCGGGTAATCGCGGTACTTGCGCGTCCCATCGGCATTAACAAACGCCGGCAGGTTGAGGCGCGATCCCAGCTCGATTAACACTTCCTGGAAGGGTTTGCATTCACCCTTGGGCGGCAGTATCGGAATACGCACCGAGTCTATCGGGCCGTCGAATTCCGAAATCGGCCGATCCAGCATCGACATCACGTCGTGACGCTCTAAGTAGGTCGTATCGGGCAACACCAAATCGGCAAAAGCCGTGGTTTCCGATTGAAAAGCATCGCATACAATAATGAACGGGATTTTGTATTCGCCGTCCTCGTGCTTGTCGTTCAGCATGTGGCGCACTTTGTCGGTGTTCATGGTGGAATTCCACGCCATGTTCGCCATAAACAGCAGTAGCGTATCGATCGGATAGGGGTCGCCGCGCCACGCATTGGTAATGACGTTATGCATCAGACCATGCACCGACAACGGATATTCCCAGGAAAATGCCTTATCAAGCCGCACCGGCGTCCCTTGCGCGTCGACGAACAAGTCGTCGGGATCGGCCGGCCAACCCAGCGCCATACCGCCTAGCGGTGTGTTGGGCTGCACCCCTTCCGGCCCCGACGGCGTTTTAGCGCAGGGAGGAATCGGCCGGGGGAATGGCGCTTTATGCCGAAAACCGCCGGGGCGGTCGATCGTCCCCAACAAGCTCATCAAAACCGCCAGCGCGCGAATAGTCTGGAAACCGTTAGAGTGTGCGGCAAGCCCCCGCATCGCATGAAACGAAACGGGATTACCCGTTACCGTTTCGTGATCTTTGCCCCAAGCGTCGGTCCAGGCTATCGGCAATTCAATACGGTGATCCCGCGCGGTCACGCCCATTTCGTGCGCTAAGCGGCAAATCGTTTCCACCGGAATACCGGTCAATCGTGACGCCCACTCTGGCGTATACGCCTTGACACGTTCTTGCAGTAATTGGAATGCCGGCTTCACCGGCGTGCCGTCCGGCAAAAAAAACTCGCCCAGCAAGAAAGGATCGGCGCCCTCGCTATGACTCGGTACGGGACGGTAGCCGCCGCGATCCATCCATAGCTTGTTCTGAGGATCGAAGCAACCCTCCTCCGGCGGCGCCTCGGTACGCACGAATAAACCGTAGTCGGTGCTCTTCTCGTCCCTATTGACCAGTTCCGCCGCATTGGAATACTGCACCAGGAAATCCCGGTCATATAATCCCTGCTTGATGATCTCGTGGATAAGCGCCAGGAGTAGCGCGCCATCGGTGCCCGGCTTAATCGGCACCCACTCGTCGGCAATCGCCGAATAGCCGGTGCGCACCGGGTTGATGGAAATAAAGCGGCCACCATTGCGCTTGAATTTCGCAATAGCGATTTTCATCGGATTAGAGTGATGATCCTCGGCGGTGCCGATCATCACGAATAGCTTGGAGCGGTCCAAATCGGGGCCGCCAAATTCCCAGAAGGAACCACCGATGGTATAGATCATCCCCGCCGCCATATTGACCGAGCAAAACCCGCCATGCGCGGCATAGTTTGGGGTGCCGAATTGCTTGGCGAATAATCCAGTGAGCGCCTGCATCTGGTCGCGACCGGTAAACAAAGCGAATTTTTTAGGGTCGGTGGCGCGAAGATGCGCGAGCCGCTCCGCCATCATGGAAAACGCTTGTTCCCACGAAATCTCCTCAAATTCACCGCTGCCGCGCTCCGCCCCCGGCTTGCGCAACAGCGGTTTCGTTAAACGCGCGGGCGAGTACTGTTTCATAATGCCCGACGCCCCTTTGGCGCAAATCACGCCCTGGTTCAGCGGGTGTTCGGGGTTGCCTTGAATGTAGCGCACCTCGCCATCCCGTAAGGTAACGCGAATACCGCAGCGGCAAGCACACATGTAACAGGTTGTGTCCTTGACCTCGATGCGGTGAGCGCCATGCTCCGTTTGTTGTGCTGTATATTCCATGGTCGTTTTCAGCCGAACTCAATAAGTTTCCGTTATGCGCCAATGTCAAGCGTTTCGGTCAAGTATTCTACCTGCATCAGCAGGCTTGAATATTTTTATTTATTTATATGGATATAAATTTTTGATTGTGTCCAGCCCGCCATCATCAGATAGCACGGTGATACACAACAGAAGACATGCGGAAATCACCGTTCCCGAGAGGCGTAGTAAATAACGAAAATGATATGGCCAGAAGTTTAGATGGCAGGGACGACCCAGACGGCCCCATCCATAGGGAAAATTACTCGGTGCTTGCAGGCGGGTAATAGAGGATTTTCGCTTCCCGGCCCAATAGGACTTTCTGAAAACCGGTTTGTGTCTTGGAATTGAGCACCAGGGGGGCAGATATCTGGGCGGACATGCGCTGAAAAACCGTGCCGCCCGCCGCGGGCGGTGCATTCTCGCTGCTAGACAAGATCGCGAGTATTGCTAAATCCTCGGGGTCGTCTAGCTGAAGTTCCGCCACTTCGCTATCCGATAGCACAAACTCATATTGAAAACCGAATAATACGGGATCGGTTACCGGTAAAACGACATCGGGGTCGTCCAGTGAGTGAAGCATGTAAACCATATGCAGCGGCTGCGGACCACCACCTTCTTCATGCAGCAGCTTCCACCGAACACAATGCTCGAATCCCGGTAAACCACGAGGAAAATGGAGCACCGTTGCAGGATCTATCTGTAGCGTGCCGAACCTGGTCGAGTCAAATTCCATCTCCGCCCCTTCTCTTAATGTTGGTCTTCTCTAGCCGCCTTCGCCTTCCCCATTCTAGAGAATTCCCCGGAATTGTAAAGCGCCGGAGAACGCGGCACAGCGAGGAATTTTAGACCACGTAATATGTGTCTCGCCACCATCAACGTCCACCGTCGATTTTGCGCAAAACCGCTTATTACGATATGCTGAATTCCCAAATGGGAAAGAAAGTGAGCGGCTGGATATCAAAGCATTCATGCACGATTCATTCTTCGAGACGGCAAATCAGACCATCACGCTATTCGGCGAAGTATTGGTGGATGTTTTTCCCGACCGCCAGGCGCTAGGGGGGGCACCATTCAATGTGGCGCGACATTTGCGCGCTTTCGGTCTTCACCCCTTGCTCATCACCCGCACCGGCAACGATGCGAACCGCGAGCGTTTCCTCGACGCCATGCGCCGCTTCGACATGGATATCCACGGTGTCCAGCGCGACGACCGCTACCCAACGGGCCAAGTACGGGTACACTTAAAGGAAGACACGCACGTATTCGAGATTCTTCCCCAGCAAGCTTACGACTTCATTGATGCTGATACGGCGCAGCACGTCGCCGGCGCCGCCGCCCCGGCGCTTTCTTATTTCGGCACCCTGGCCCAGCGCCATTCGGTTTCGCGCGCCGCGTTAACCCGCCTGCTCGCCCGAACCGACACGCCAATCTTCCTCGACATTAACCTGCGCGCCCCTTGGTACGACGAAGCCGTGATACGCGAATCCTTGCGCCGCGCCGATGTGGCCAAACTAAACAACGAAGAGCTAGACATTGTCGCCAAACTGTTCCGTTTTTCCGGTTCAGCAACGGCGCAGGCGCAAAAGCTCGTGAATCATTTCTCCCTGCGCATGCTCATCGTCACCTACGGCGTGGATGGCGCGCGCGTGCATGGCGCGGATGGGGCGGAAACACATATCGGCGGCCCGACGACTCCGCTAGAGACGATCGATACGGTAGGCGCGGGGGACGGTTTCGCCGCCGCCTTTATTCTCGGCATGCTGCACGGGTGGCCAATATCCCTTACCCTGGAACGGGCCAGCCGCTTTGCCGGTGCAATTTGCGGCATTCGCGGTGCCGTTCCAGAAAATCACAGCTTTTACCTTCCCTTCCTGGACGCATGGAAAACAAATCCCAGCAACGCCGTATGAGCGACCGACCCCTTTACATCTTGATGCTCAGCCTCCACGGGTTCATCCGTGGCCACGACATGGAGTTAGGACGCGACGCCGACACCGGCGGCCAGGTAAAATACGCCATCGAGCTGGTGCGCGCCCTAGGGCGTCATCCCGCAGTGGAACACATTGATCTGCTGACCCGCTTGATTGACGACCCCAACGTTTCGCCGGACTACGCGCTGCCCGAGGAGAACCTTGGCCCCCATGCCAAGCTTATCCGTCTGCCTTTTGGCCCAAAACGCTACCTGCGCAAAGAAACCTTGTGGAACTACCTGGATCAAATGGTGGACGTCACACTCCATTTCCTCCGGAAACAGGGAAAACTACCCGACCTGATCCACAGCCATTACGCCGATGCCGGTTATGTCGGCCTGCAATTATCCCAACTGCTAGGCATCCCCCTCGTGCATACCGGGCACTCCCTGGGCCGCTGCAAACGGCAACGGCTGCTGGACAGTGGGCGCCGCAAAAAAACCATTGACGCCCAATTCAACTTTTCCCAGCGAATCAACGCGGAGGAAGCCACGCTGGAACACCTTTCCTTGCTAATCACCAGCACCCGCCAAGAAAGCGAGGAACAGTACGGACTGTACGAAAATTACCATGCGGGGCACACTGTCGTCATTCCGCCGGGAACGGATACCTCCCGTTTCTCTCCACCCGGGCGCAAACCCATCGGCGAACCGATCCATTTTATGATCGATCGCTTTCTCCACCAACCGGATAAACCGGCCATTCTGACCGTGTGCCGACCGGATTTGCGTAAAAACCTCCACACCTTGCTTGCCGCCTACGGCAGCGACCCCGAGTTGCAACAACTCGCCAATTTGGTCATCGTCGCCGGTAACCGGGAAAACATCCGGGATATGGAAGAAGAACAAAGAAAAGTGCTGACGGATATTCTGTTGGATATCGACTACTACGACTTGTACGGTAAGGTAGCGCTTCCCAAGCAACACGCGGCAGGGGATGTCCCATTCATCTACCGGCTCGCTGCCCGGCGTCGGGGAATATTCATCAACCCGGCGCTCACCGAGCCCTTCGGCCTCACCTTAATCGAGGCGGCGGCTAGCGGCTTGCCCATTGTGGCCACCCACGATGGCGGCCCTAACGATATTGTTAAGAATTGCCGCAACGGCCTGTTGGTTGATCCTCTCGACCCTAGCGCTATCGCCGCCGCACTCAAGCAAGCGCTAACCGACCGCGAACAGTGGCGCAAGTGGGCGCGCAACGGCTTGAACGGCGTCAAGCGTCACTACAGTTGGCAAGGACATGTCAATCAGTACGTCAAAGCAATCCAGCGCATGCTGCACCGGGAGCGTAAGAGCCGCCGCCGCGGCTTGGCGCTTACCATGCCGACCGCGCAATCGCCTCTGCCCCAAATTGAGCACGTGCTGATTAGCGATATTGACAACACGCTCGTCGGCGATCGGGAGGCGCTGGATGAACTGCTGTCGTGGCTGCACCGCCACGCCCGCCATATTGCCTTCGGCCTTGCCACCGGGCGCACCCTGGAAAGCACCTTGAAAGTCTTGCGCGAATGGCGGATTCCCATTCCTAACGTGCTCATCACGGCAGTGGGCAGCGAGATCTACTACGGCCCCGGGCCGGGACTTTACGCCGATACCGGCTGGGCCAAGCATATCCGCTACCGCTGGCGCCGCGATGCCTTGGCCGAAGCATTGCGCGGCGTTCCCGGGTTAAAACTCCAGCCTCGCCCCAATCAGCGCGAATTCAAGCTAAGTTATAACGTCAATGCCGCACAACTACCGCCGCTGGAAGAGCTTCAGCGCCATTTGCACCAGCACGATCTGCACGCCCAACTGGTCTACTCCCACGAGGCGTTCCTCGATGTTCTGCCGGTACGCGCCTCTAAGGGACACGCCATCCGTTACCTCTCCTACAAATGGGGTTTGTCGCTTAACCAGTTCCTAGTCGCCGGCGACTCGGGCAACGATACCGAGATGCTATTGGGCGACACGCTCGGCGTGGTGGTCAGCAATCACAGCCCGGAATTGGAAATACTCCGCGGACGGGAAAAGGTATACTTTGCGCAACGCTCTCATGCGCGTGGCATTCTAGACGGCATATTCCATTACAACTTCGCCAGTGTGCCGCCGGATACTGAAGAGGACGCATAACCCATGATCGTCGAAGAACTCATGACTTTCGCCCAGGAACAGCGGGACGTGCTCTATCTATTGTTGCGCCGCTATTTTTCCGACAATCGCTCATTCCTACTGCACACCGATTTGTGCAATGGATTGACCGCTCTCGCCCAGGAACATCCGCAGGAAACCCAATCGTCGTGGGCATTGGAGGAATTCGTCACCCATTCCCAGGAAGCGGTATTCAACGAGCCGTGGGCCTATTTCGCGGTACGCGAACGGGTGGCGCGCTGGCGTTATCTGCGCATCCACCGGGAAAATGTGACGCCGGAAGAAATCAGTGTCAACGAGTTTTTACGCATCAAGGAAATTCTTGTCCGACCGGAAACGCTGCTGGAGCCCATGTTGGAGGTGGACTTTACCCCCTTTAACCGTGGCTTTCCCAAGCTGAAGGAATCCCGTTCCATCGGTCAGGGGATGATTTTTCTCAACCGCCAGCTAGCCAGTAGTATGTTCAACGAACCGAGTGGTGGTGGAAATAAGCTGTTGCATTTCCTCAGCGTACACGCCATCGAGGGGCAGCCACTGATGGTCAACACCGAATTCCGCTCGGTATCGGCGCTACGCAGCGCCCTGAATCACGCGATGGGAAAACTGGCGAAGCTGGACGCCGCCACGCCTTGGGAGGAATGCGCGCCTATCTTGCAAAAGTTAGGCTTCGCGCCAGGCTGGGGCGACCACGCGGGGCGCGCCGCGGAAACCATGAGCTTGCTGATGGATATTCTGGAAGCCCCGTCACCTACTGCGCTAGAGGCCTTTCTGTCCAGTCTTCCGATGATTTCCCGGCTGCTGGTTCTTTCTCCTCACGGCTATTTTGGGCAAGATAACGTCTTCGGACTCCCCGATACCGGCGGTCAAGTCGTTTATATTCTAGACCAGGTCCAGGCGCTAGAGCGGGAAATGCGTGAACGGTTGGCGCGCCAAGGCGTACAGGTCAATCCCAAAATCGTCATCGTCACCCGCCTGATCCCAGACGCCCAAGGCACCACCTGCAACCAGCGGCTGGAAAAAGTCAGCGGCTGCGAGAACACCTGGATTCTGCGGGTACCGTTCCACCGCTCCAATGGTGAAATCGTCCCTCACTGGGTGTCGCGCTTTGAAATCTGGCCCTATCTCGAAAGCTTCTCTCTCGATGTGGAACGGGAAGCGTTAGCCGAACTCGGCGGACGTCCGGACTTAATCATCGGCAACTACTCCGACGGCAATCTGGTCGCCTCTCTCTTAAGCCAGCGCCTCGGCGTTACCCAATGCAATATCGCCCACGCTCTGGAAAAAACAAAATATCTCCATTCCGCACTGTACTGGCAGGAAAGCGAACCGCAATACCACTTCTCCTGCCAATATACCGCCGACCTCATCGCCATGAACTCGGCGGACTTCATCATCACCAGCACCTACCAGGAAATTGCCGGCACCGAGGATAGCGTCGGCCAATACGAAAGCTACCAGTCATTCAGCATGCCGGGATTGTACCGGATCATCAACGGCATCAACCTATTCGATCCGAAATTCAACATTGTTTCCCCCGGCGCCGCCCCTGACGTCTATTTCTCCTATACCGAGGAGGGACGCCGCATGCGCGGTCTGCTGCCGGAACTGGAATCCTTGCTCTACAGTGAAGAAACACCCTCCCATGCCCGCGGCATGTTTCAGCACCAAGATAAACCGCTGATCTTTACCATGGGGCGTCTTGATCGCATTAAAAACATTACTGGCCTAGTCGAATGGTTCGGCGCTTCGGAACGATTGCGGGAACAAGCCAATTTACTCGTCATCGGCGGCCACCTAGACCCCGAGCAGTCCGCCGACCACGAAGAAAGGGCGGAGATTCACCGGATGCACGAGCTGATGAACCAGCATCAGCTCGACGGTAAAATGCGCTGGATCGGCACCCGCCTGGACAAAAACCTCGCTGGCGAACTATACCGCTATGTCGCCGATCAGCGGGGGATATTCGTCCAGCCAGCGCAGTTCGAGGCATTCGGCCTGACGATTATCGAGGCCATGTCCTCCGGACTGCCCACCTTCGCCACCTGCTACGGCGGCCCGCTGGAAATTATCCAGAACAACCAATCGGGTTTCCACATCGATCCCAACGACGGCACCGCCGCCGCCGATATCATCGCTGATTTCCTGGAGCGCTGCGGTGACAAGCCGGAAGAATGGACACGCATATCTCGGGGCGCGCTCAACCGGGTCGAAAGCCATTATACTTGGAAACGCTACGCTGAACGGATGATGACGCTATCGCGTATTTACGGCTTTTGGAAATTCGTTAGCGGGTTGGAACGGGAAGAAACATCACGTTACCTGCATATGTTTTATCAACTGCAATTCCGCCCATTGGCGAAAACCATAACGACCTCCTGAGACCATTGTTCCCTGGCTCTCCAATCGTAGGGAATAGGAGCTAACGATGAGCACGTTTTTGCATGTCCTCTTCATTTTAATCCTGGCGATTGCCGCCTTGATACTGCTGCGCAAGGGAGTCAATTTCCTGATCCAGCAGTGGCGGCGGCGCGCCGTACTGCCGGAATCGATCAAACGCATCGAAACCCTACGCCGCGTCTTGCGCTACACGGTGACGGTCGTGGTAGCCATTGTTGCCGGCACACTCGCCCTCAGTGCGCTGGGCGTTGCCATCGGCCCTATTCTAGCGACCGCCGGCGTGCTAGGACTAGCCGTCAGTTTCGGTGCCAAAAACTTAGTCCAAGATTACTTCAACGGTTTTTTCCTATTGCTGGAAAACCAAATACGCCAGGGTGACGTCATCCAGGCGGCCGACAAGGCGGGACTTGTCGAAGATGTCACTTTCCGCTACGTGCGGTTACGCGATTACGAAGGCAATGTGCATTTCATCCCGAACAGCGCAATTACTACCGTCACGAACATGTCGTGGGAATATGCTTACTCGGTATTTGAAATTGGAATCGCCTATCGGGAAAATGTCGCCGACGCATTTGATCTTATCCGCCAAGTCAGCGCGGAATTACGCGCAGATACCGAATTCAGCCAGAAAATTCTGGAGGACGTGGAAATCGCCGGCCTCGACAAATGGGGAAACTCCGCCCTCATACTGAAGGGGCGTTTCAAAACGTCGCCGCTGGAACAATGGGGGGTGCGGCGGGAATTCCTGCGGCGCTTAAAACAGGCGTTCGACGACCACGGTATCGAAATCCCATTCCCGCACCTGACAGTGTATGCCGGCCAATCCAAGGAAGGCGTAGCGCCACCGTTCCACTGGATCTCCGATGAAAAACGCCGGACCGCTAAAATAACGCGGGCCGCCCGGAAAACGGTGGAAAAACCGGAAGACAGTATCGAGTAGCGTCGGGCTGGGCCATGCTCGGCAGCGGCGGCGCTACCCCGCCGGCATAGCATGCCTCCCCGGTAGAGGGTATTTATTGAAGCAAGTCATGTCTTCCACCATGCGCTCCCTTTTTATTCCACGCCCGACCCTTCCTGTGTCCGCAAGACGATCCCTATCTGCGGATTCGTCGTGCTGCATTTGGCTATGCTACAACTCGCCAGGCAGAACACCACCATCACGAGCAGCGCGTGAAACCCATCATCACACCGATCACACAACAACGGGGCGAACTAAGGCACCAACACAACAACCCTGCGCCGGAGGAGACGCCGAGGGAATCAAGAGTAGAACCGCCCAGCAGCGAAGCACCGCAGCCCCACAAGCGGAAAAGGCGCGCTCCCAGGCAGAAAATAGTCCACATCAGCGCTCAATAAGGCGTCTTATCCGGCTTGACAACCCAAGCGTCAAACGCGCGATGCGCCTCTTCCGGCAACAGACGAATCATGGGTAGTTTACGCACGCTATCATGGCAACGTATTTGAGCCAGAATCTCGGCGTCATCGAAACCAATCTCGGCCGCTTGGCCGCGACTATTGCCATAATAAACATAACTGAGTCGCGCCCAATAAATAGCTGCCAGACACATAGGACAGGGCTCGCAACTCGTATAGATCACGCAGTCGTCAAGCCGGAAAGTATGAAGACGCCGGCAAGCGCGCCGGATCGCGACAATCTCGGCATGGGCAGTGGGGTCATTGGCGCGGGTCACTTGATTCCAACCTTCGGCGATGATATCGCCGTCTTTAACGATCAGCGCACCAAACGGCCCGCCCTCGTTAGCCGCCATTTTTTCCTCGGCGAGCCGGATCGCTCGCCGCATGAATCGTTCGTCATCGGAAGCCATGCCACTCCCCCATCCACCCCGCCGTTAATGGCGTTTCCTAGCACGGGAACGCCATGGAGCACCTCGCGGTGCCTGAGCCCATCCTAGAATCTACAGTACGCAACGTCTGGCTAGCGTTAAGCGGCGCGCTGAGGGCGTTACGCCAGAATTAGAGGCCGACCTCCGGCCTGAACCACTCTTCCTTGCGGACCATGGCCGGCCTATTTATCCTGACCATCGGGAATTTCTCGTCTGGAAAGCCCACCCAACAGCGCCGCGATCTGAGGTTTCGGACGGCGCCCCGGCGATGCGGCGGGCGCGCTACTGCGCACGGCTGCCGGCTGCCGCCCCGTCATGCTGAATTCTGCTGGCGCGGTCTGGTTACGAGAAACGGCGGCTGCGCGCGATCGTTGCGCTTTAAGCGGCGACCGGCGCGCCGCAACCCCGGCGGGGGATGAAGAAGGAATAGAAACCGTGGTGTTCTCTGCCTCGAAGCCCGCTACGGCTATTTGCGGAATGCTGCGGTTAACCAAGCGCTCGATTTCCGCGAGCAGCTTGCGCTCTTCCGAACAAACGAGCGAGATGGCGGCGCCCTCGCTGCCCGCACGACCAGTACGGCCAATGCGATGAATATAGTCTTCCGGCGAATTAGGCAAATCGTAATTCACCACATGGGGCAATTGGTCGATATCCAGCCCGCGGGCGGCAATATCGGTTGCCACCAGCACCCGTATCTTGCCGTCCTTAAAATCCGATAGCGCGGCAAGGCGTTGCGCTTGGTTCTTGTCGCCATGGATCGCGGCAGTGCCGATGCCGTCGTGCGCTAACTGTTGCGCCAAACGATTGGCGCCGTGTTTGGTGCGACTAAACACCAATACTTGCTGCAAGTCCTGAGAGCGAATCAAATGGGACAACAACGCTTGCTTACGCTCCCGCGCCACCCAGTGCACGACCTGCTGCACCGTTTCGGCGGCCGTGTTGCGCCGCGCCACCTCGATCAACGCCGGCGACTTCAAGGTGAAGTCCGCTAATTTCTTAATCTCGTTTGAGAATGTTGCTGAAAACAATAAATTCTGGCGATGTGCCGGCAGTTGGGACAATATCTTTCGGATATCGAGAATAAATCCCATATCCAACATCCGGTCCGCCTCGTCTAGGACGAGAATGTCCACCTTCCCCAGCGTGACGCTCTTTTGCTGCATCAAGTCAAGCAATCGTCCCGGCGTAGCGACTAGGATTTCCACTCCCCTTTGCATCGTCTGAATTTGGGGCTTAATATTAACCCCGCCAAACACCGCGGCGGACCGAAGCGCCACATACCGGCTATAGTCGCGCACGCTTTCTTCCACCTGGATCGCCAACTCCCTGGTCGGCGTCAAAATCAGGCCGCGTACCGGGTGCATCGCGGGAGAAGTGCTCGTGTTGCCGTAAGGCGTCAGCCGGTGAAGTAGCGGCAAGGTAAAGGCGGCGGTTTTCCCCGTACCGGTCTGTGCCCCCGCCATAATGTCACGCCCCTCTAGAACGACGGGAATCGCCTGGGCCTGAATTGGGGTAGGCTCAGTATAGCCAGCATCCGATACAGCCCTAAGAATGTCGGGGGAAAGCCCGAGAGAAGAAAACGACATGATAGTTAGACTCCTGGCAGCTGCCTGCCAACGCTTCGCGCCGGGCCGACCCAGGCCCGCATACTATGGGAAAAGTACGTGAGGCGGCCTTGACAGGCCAAATACGCGCCGGCTTCTTGATCGGTTACACAATTTCTTTATTAGGCTAAAGAAGAGATGGATTATACCTTAAAGTGGCGGCTGATGGCGAACAGCCAGAATTGCTCAAAATGTTTGACTTAGACGAGCTTAACACGTATAACGAAATCCTGCATTGGGTTTCAACGTTGGTTTCGCCGGGATTCGCCGGTTTACATCGCGTTGGGATACAAGCGCGGCTTTAAGTTTTTAAGAATTTTTCTATCTTCAAGGAAGTAAATATGGCAACTGGTACGGTGAAATGGTTTAACGATTCTAAAGGTTTCGGCTTCATTACCCCGGACGACGGCGGTGATGACTTGTTCGCTCACTTTTCCGCGATTGTATCGACCGGCTTCAAGACCCTGAAAGAAGGGCAACGCGTTAGTTTTGAGATTACTCAAGGCCCCAAAGGCAAGCAAGCCTCGAACATTCAACCGGTTTAATATTTTCTGGCCTTGAGGTTTCGATAAGGCCAGACAGAGGGTGTCGCACAGACCCCTAGGATATTTTTACGGCAGTTTCACCACTGCCGGCATCCCGGCGCGCAGTGTGCCGGCAGCAGCGAAAACCGCTGCTGCCGGGTACCGCGGGCCTTTTTTTTCGGCAACCGGCTCCAGCCCCAGCGTTTGAATTTTCCCGAAATAGCGGCGCCCGCCCACCATTACGGTTACCGCTTGTCCGACAGTTAAACGACTGATTCGATGCACGCCCAACATAAAACGCGCCGCCATCTCCCCCGACCTTGCCAGCACCATGACAGGCTGAGGCCGCAGATCGACCACGACGCTCTCACCGGGTTGCGCGTAACAGGCCACCACGAGCGCATCGAAAGGCGCGCGCAACACGGCATCCAATAAATTTTGCCGATCTAATGCCAAGCGCGCGCTCGCCTCGTCTAGCCTAGCCCGGGCGCGATCGTTACGCATAGTGGCCAAGTCCAGCGCACTCGTGGAAATCACGGTACGGTCATAGAGGTTTTTTATTCGCCGGTAATGCCGCGCCGCTTCCTTGGCTTCCGCCTGGTAGCGCGCCACACGGGCGGCGCTTTCCGCCACGCGAGCCTGATAAGTCCGCCGCTCCAAAGTTAGCAGCACTCCCCCTTTTTTCACGCGATCGCCGACTTGCACAGTAACCGTTTGCACGATGCCCGATACCCGCGGCGATACCGCGACCCGCTGCACCCAATGCAAAACTGCCGGAATATCCGCGGCATGCACGGCTCCCGCCGCCACTGCCCCTATCATTATTACGATCCAACGTTTCATCGAGGAGTGTCCTTTCCTACAAAGGCCGCCGGCGCCTTGCCTAGCGACGTACCCACCAGCGCTTGCAACTTTTCTAGCGCCAACGCCAACTGGTATTTGCTCTTTCGCTGGCGCATGATGGATACCGAGGATGCCGCCATGCTGGTTCCCAGATTGGTTCTCAGCTCTTCCTCGTAGGCGCCCCGCGCCTTATCCAACGCCAGATCGGTATAGGCTACCTGCTGTTTCACCGCCTGGCGTACCGTGCCCCGCAATTGTTTGACTTGCAGATACGTCTCTAGCAGCGTCTGGGTTAATTCCATTTTCAGCAAGTCGGCGCGGGCCTGCAGCGCGGCAAACCGTGCTTGTTGCTGGGCAATTTTGGCATCGACCCGCCCCCCCTGGTAGAGCGGCCAATTCAGCACGACGCCCACACGCGCCTCATCCCGCCCGCTCAACGGGCGGTTAGCATAATCGGCCGCCGTTATTTCCGCATCCACCGTTGGCCGCCTTTCCGCGCGTAACGACGCTAACCGCTCGCGCGCCGCCTCCAAGCGGTCCCGTAGCGAGATTAAGCGGGGGTTATGAAGCGCCATTCGTGCCCGCAGCACGCGGTAGGCGGGAAGTGGCCGATCATTCCCCTTTAGCGCGGGATTGATGAGTGTGTCCGGCGGATTGTTGGGCTGGTTCATGGCGTTAGCCAGCAATAGGCGACTGACTCGCCGGCGCAAGTGACTGGCGCTACGTTTCACCCGCCACGTTTCATAACGGTGTTGCAATAAGGCAAGCGCGCTGGAGGAAATCTGGCCGGCAGCGTAACGATCCCGGCCATTATCGAAACGCACATATGCCACCGCCATATACTCGTCATCCGTTTGCGCCTGCATATCGGCCAGCAGCACATCGAAAAAGCGGCGCATGATTTGTAAGCGTCGCTGCTCGCGCGTTTCAATCAGATCGGCTTGACGCGAATCGAGCGCGTACTTGGCCGCTCGTTCGGCGGCAGCGCTACGGCCGAAGTCGTATAGCGTCTTGCGAGCGACCAGCGCTACGCTATTGTCGCTAAGCTCGGGGTAAGCGTTATCCGCCAAGGCGGGGCGCACCCGGCTTACACCCGCCGTTACGTCAAGACGAAGATCGTCGCGGGCGTTCGCCAATCGCTGGGCCGCCAGCGCGGCATCCCGCGCCGCTTCCGCCAGCCGTAGTTGGGGATGGCTGCTATCCGCTGCCGCCAGCGCCTTTTCCAGGGTCAGCGGCGCACCCTGCGCAACGACGGCAGACAACAAACAGCAAGTCACCCACAGCCCGGCCAGCGCCCACCTAACGGTGAACAGCGCCGCCATTACTTACCTTGTTTATAACGGGTAAAGGGTTCTTTTTTATAGTCGCCGTCGGCGACGTAACGGCCAAGCAGAAGGAATTCATGGACACTCTTAGTGACGCCGGTAAAACGCGCCATCTCGTGTCCGCGCAGATCGTAAAAGACAAAAGTGGGCGTGGCGCGCGCCCGGTTGCGCCGGGAAAATTTCCTCTCCGTGGTCTCCTTGCCGGAGAAATCGGTGATCGGATTGCTGCCGCGAATATCCATGGAAAAAATCAGGAAGTGCTTGCGATAATAATCCTGCACCGCCGATTGGTTAAGGATATTTCGCTTCATGAACGCGCAAAAGGGGCATTCGGCCTGCTCGTACATCAACAGAACGCCGACCTTGCCCTCCGTCTTCGCGGTAGCGAGTTCGCTCTTCAGATCGCCAAATGTTTGATTGAAGAAATAATGGTCAACGTCACGGGTCGCCGCCAACCCCAAGCCCACGTGGAACAACAGCACGCATACCAAGACTCGTCTCATCTCCATCCTCCATGTATTAAGCTTTTTATTTTATTTTTTCTGATGGCTTGAAATATAACGTTCTACCTCCGCTTCGGTCAACGGCCCCACGTGATAGGCGGATAATTTTCCCTGCGGGTTATAAAGATAGGTGGTCGGCAGCCCGGATACTGGCCCGATTTGGGCGGCAATCTCGCGATCGCCGAGCACGACCGGATAGGTTATGTCCATGCTGTTGGCAAACCGACGGACTTGCTGCGGATTACGGTAATCCATGGCAATGCCGAGTACTTCCAGGTCTTTATTTCGATGCCGATTGTAAAGAGCGCTCAATTCTGGAATTTCTTCCCGGCACGGCGGACACCACGTCGCCCAAAAATTCACCAGCACCCATTGACCCTTGTAGTCCGACAGCCGATGCACCTTGCCTGCCATATCCCGCACGCTGAAGCCAGCGGCGGACGCCATGGCCGTACACAACGCAAGACACAGAAAAATACCGATACGAAGCCTCAAGACACACTCCTTTCCGTTAAGAGAAAACCGTTGAAGACATCTACTCAGACTGGATGCCTGGCGCAAGGTTCTGGCGCACCGCTTTATTCGGACACGCGCTGCGCGGGGAGCGCTTCTTCCTTGCGCTTACGCGGGGATTCCGCCGCATGGGTGAAGTACAGAGCCAACCCAACCAGGGCGATGCTGCCACCAAAGTAGAGAAGATCAAGGGACCCGGCAACCTTCAGTTGCAGCGCCCGTTCGAATAGCGTCACCATCAAAATCATCAGGATAACCTTTGCCAGGCGGCTTTTGAGATCGTCCAGGGTATCGATTACCAAAATCTTTCTGGATGCCCGGCTGCCGTGGGCTTGGTCGATATCGCTAATAAACAGCGCATACCTGCCGAGAGAAAAATCAGCATGACCGTGGCCAACCAATAACCGTCCACCACGCCCACGATATGGGTCAGCGTATCGTCGTGCAGGCCTTACGCGCACCGGCGGTCAGGCTGGAGATCGGCATAATGAATCATTATGGGCGATCAGGTACACGACATCGTGCGGTAGTAATATAAAATAGTGTGAATCCCCCCTCTATACTGGCGATTACGGCAGCCACCACGACAAACCGGCTGTTCCACAATACGCTTTCGATTGCCTGCTCAAGCCGTCTCATGGCCTTTTTCCACCCCCAGCCGCCATTGATGCCCACTTGGCGGCAACAACCGAGTTGCCACGACGACTGCCGGTATGCCAAAAACCGCCGCTGCGGTTAACGGAACGAAAAACTGCCGGGGATCGCCCTGCCACCCGATCTCGTCGACCGCAACCACGGCACCGGTCAATAGCACCGATATCCGCCACAGCGGCGGATAAGGCCTGACCCGCCAGCGGACGCGCGCCGCCAACAAGAAAAAACGAACAGCGCAAAGCCAGCGCTATCGCTCAATCGCATCGCCTGAACACCCGTACCGATAGACGGCTGCCCCCAGGCACTGCCAGACAAAATTAACGACGCCGCCATTGCAGACCATACCCCGGCGAACCGAGCGACCCGCGCCCTGCGTCAAGCTAAAGCGCACGATCTTAATTATTCCCCGATTGATGGCTTTCCCGTTCCTGCTCCATTTCCTCGCGGTGCTTCTCCATTCGGGATTTCATTTCTTCCCGTTGGTTTTCCATCATGTGATGGCGCTCTTCCCGGTGCCGTTGCTGCATCTCCTTCTTGTCCTCGCGAAATTTCTTCATTCGCTCTCGATGCTCTTCACGCCGCTCCTTATGTTCTTCATGTTCTTCGCGCCGCTTTTTCATTATTTCACGCCGCTGCTCCATTTTTTCCTGATGCTGACGACTCATGCCGGTTCCCGGCCCGCTAGCCGGTGTCTCCCCATAAACGACACCCGTTCCCAGCAACATCATCGCCGCCACGACCCACAACGATTGTTTTACCATGTCATGATCTCCCGCATGCAATTTAAGGATTGAAGCCACGCCACTTTCCGGCGGCACGCACCGCTTCGCCGGAAGTCACATTAAAGCCGATAAGTCATTCCTGGACAAGCGCGTTGACCTAGGCGCCCTTTATCGCTGAAACAGGGCTTTCAACGATGCGTCCATGGCGTCCTCGCAATGGGCGCTCATCGCCCTAAGCGCCTCGGCCAAGGCGGTCTCTTCCGGCTCGGCGTCAGGCGCCACAACGGGCGGCGCGAAAACATAGGCGTGAAAAACCTCGCGCACCCGAATATCTTCCATACCCCGGGCGGCCATCCAATCGCCACCGGCAGTTTGCTGAACGAGACGGACGCTAGCCAGCCGCCCTAAAATCTCCTCCAAATCATCGAATCCAAGGCGCAATTGCCGCCGCAACCGCTTCAGGCTCGCCGCCTCACCCGTTTGCTGCGCATGATGCAACGCGCGCAATACACGCAACGCATCGTAAAATCGGCCGCCCGACGATCCTTCGGCGCCTTTGGCGGGCGCCGTCCGCCAGTGGGATAGATTGGCGGCGATTTCCGCGCCCACCAGCACGACCAGCCAAGATAGATACACCCAGATCAGAAAAATGGGAATGATGGCGAAAGCGCCATATACCAGGGTATAGGTGGGAATATTGGTCAAATAAACGGCGAACCCTTTTTTCACAACCTCGAATATCGCCCCGGCCACCATCCCGCCAGCCAGGGCATGGGAAAAAGGCACATGCCGGTTAGGCAGTAGCCTATAAAGTAATGCCAGCGTCGCCGTGGTCAATAACGCCGGCACGGTGTTGAGCGCATCGGCTCCCAGTAGGGGAATGTGCCCGATCCATCCCCGGGACAAGCCAATCAGATAGGAGGTCAGCGATAAACTCGCCCCCATGAGCACCGGCCCCAGCGTCAGCACCGCCCAGTAAACCAAAAACCGTTGCACCAGCGGACGCTGCCGTTTTACCCGCCAAATCGCATTGAATACGTGCTCGATAGTCAGCATCAGTAAAAAAGCCGTCACCGCCAGCGCCACCAACCCCAGCGCCGTTAACCGTCCGGCGTTCTCGGAAAATTGCTGCATATAGACGGTGATGATTTTGGCCGCCATTTCCGGTACGAGATTGGTTACGATGAATATCTTAAGATGCGTCACCCACTCGCCGAACACCGGGAACGCCGAAATCACCGTCAGGGTAATGGTCAGCACCGGCACCAGCGACAGCAAAGTCGTGTAGGTCAGGCTAGCCGCCACTTGGGGGCAGCGGTCTTGGATAAAACGTTGCAGCAAGAAGCGGGAAAGCCGCAGCAGCCGCCGCAATAATTCGGGCAAGGGAAACCTCATCAAGAACAACGCAATGCTTTATAATAGTTTTTCAAACTAAAAAAATCCGAAGCTAAATCGCCAATGCACGAAATTCTCGTACTCTATTACAGCCAGCACGGCGCGGTAAAGGAAATGGCCCATCTCGTCGCCCGCGGCGTCGAGCAAGCGCCGGGCGCCATCGCTAGAATCCGCACCGTTCCCGAAGTTTCCACTGTCTGCGAGGCCGTGGCGGATTCGATCCCCGCGGAAGGCGCCCCTTATGCCGAACTCGACGACCTGGAAACCTGTATCGGCATGGCGTTCGGCAGCCCCACCCGCTTCGGCAATATGGCTGCGCCGCTGAAGCATTTCCTCGACGGCACCAGTCGTCTATGGCTGAAAGGCGCCCTCTCCGGCAAGCCGGCGGCGTTGTTCACGTCGTCGTCCAGTCTTCATGGCGGCCAGGAAACCACGCTGCTGACCATGATGATGCCGCTGCTGCACCATGGTATGGTCATCACTGGCCTACCCTACGCCGAGCAAGCGCTGCTCCATACCACCACCGGCGGCACCCCATACGGCGCCAGCCATCTGGCGGGCATTGCCAGCGACCGGCCGATCAGCGAGGACGAAAAAGGACTTTGCCTGGCGCTTGGCAAACGCTTGGCGCAAACCGCGATAAAACTGGCCCAATGAATACAACCCCATCACAGCAGGCGCGCGCCCTGCTACGCGCCAACCACCACGGCGCCTTGGCAACGCTGTCGAAACGATTGGATGGCCACCCGTTCGCCTCGGTCGTGGACTATCTGTTAGACGAGGAAGCGCGGCCCATTTTATTCGTCAGCGCGCTGGCGCAGCACACGCAAAACATCGAACAAGACCCGCGCGCCAGTCTTCTCGTCTATGAGGGATCGGACGAAGCGCAGGCAAGCACCCGATTGACCTTGAGCGGCGACGCCCGTCGCCTGGAATTCAGCGCGGCGCTAAAAACCCGCTATCTGCGCTATTTCCCCGGCGCGGAGCCTTATTTCGCCATCGCCGACTTCGCCTTCTATCGTATCGACCCCATTCGGCTGCGCTATATCGGTGGTTTCGGCGATGTTCACTGGGTTTCCCCAGAAAACTTCCGCCCGCCGCAGAACACACTCATGCCGGCGGAGGACGCGTTGCTCGACCATATGAATCGCGACCATACCGCTAGCTTATTGGCTTATTGCAACCATTTTTATGGAAAAAAAACCGGCGACGCCGCCATGGTGGGAATCGACTGCGACGGCTTCGACGTACGCGCCGACGGTGAACTGTTACGCATGGACTTCCCCCGTCCGGTGCTGGACGCCCAGCAAGCCCGCGACGCCCTAGTCGCAATGGCGCGGGAAAGCCGCGGATGAACCGGCGCATTCTAGTGCTTCATTATGCCAGCATCGTTAGCCTGATCGCTTTGACTTTTCTTTGTCTACTATGGGAAGGCTGGCTCGCTCCCCTGCGTCCCGGCGGCTCGACCCTGATTTTCAAGGCGGTGCCGCTACTGCTGCCGCTATTCGGCATCCTGCGCGGCAAGCGTTACACCTATCAATGGGCCTCGCTCTTGATCCTCGCCTATTTGCTGGAAGGGATCGTGCGCGCCATGACCGATCACGGTTTGTCGGCGATGCTAGCGGCCGGGGAAATTTGTTTAGCGCTGACTTTCTTTATCAGCGCCCTGTTCTTTTCCCGGCTGACCGCGGGAATACCGGAATTTTCCCGCTAGCCGCCGTTTCCAGCTAGTGCTGCCGAGGCGATTGCCTCAGCGCGTTGAGCAACGCCGCCGCCTCGCCGGCCGCGCCGTTGTTAGCGACGACCGCCGTGGACGCGCTGCCGTCCGCCTCATGGCCAATCCAACCGGCGGCGGCGGATACGCCGTAGGAAATCAGCGACGCCAGCATAAAAACCAGCAAGCCGCGCAACATTCTGCGGTCCAACCCTTGCTCGTCGAGATAACGGTTAATAAAAAACCCCGCCACGAAAAATACTAGGGTGGAAAGGATAAAGATTAACATGTGCGCCCCCCTCGAGACATTCCCGGCCTACCGCGTTAGGCGCGATTCTTCCGCTCCAAGGCGATTCCGGCCGCCTCAATCGCCACCCCCAGGACCAGCAACACGATACCCGGCCATAATTCGGGAGCAAGCCACATCAGCAGCCCGCCAGCCATAACCAAGACCAAGGCAAGCACTCTTCTCCGGCCCATGGCAACCCCCTCCAGGAAAATAACGATGCCCTATTATATTAGTCAACGGCGCGCATGTCGGGTTCCACGCCAAAAGGAACCGGCCGTCCATGCGCCAAACTGGCGATAATCGGGCACGCCCCTTGTGCGTGTTCGTCGCCACACGCAGACACCAACGCTTTTAGTACGTCCCGCATGCATGCCAAATCGGTCAGCCTCGCCTCGATCTCGCCAAGTTTGCACGTCGCCAGCCGACGCGCCTGGGTGCAATGGACGCCTTCCTCCAACAAGAGCAGCTGCGCGACTTCCTCCAAGGTAAACCCCAATCCTTGGGCGCGCTTGATAAATCGCACGCGATCGACGCTTTCCGGTGGATAACAGCGAAAACCGCCCGCCGGCTTCCTCGGCTGTTGCAATAAGCCGCGCCGTTCATAATAGCGGATCGTTTCCACGTTCACGCGCGCCAACCGCGCCAGCACGCCGATAGTGAGCGGTTTATCCAACATCGCCTATTCCCCGGAAGAATTCACTTGACTCTGGACTATGGTACGTAATTTAGGGTTTGTCCATAGGTTGCATATCAATCGATTGACTGGAGGTGATTTATGGCCCAACAACACAGATTTTCTGGTCTGCCGCTGATTGGCGGCATTGCCGCCGCCATTGCCGCGTCGGCATGCTGCCTCGGCCCATTGGTGCTAGTCATGCTGGGGGTTAGCGGCGCCTGGATAGGAAATCTGGCCGTACTAGAACCCTATCGACCGTATTCCCTGGGAATCGCGGTGGTTTTCCTGATTTTTGCCTGGCGTAGCATTTACCGCGCACCGGCGGCGGCAGCCTGTGCTCCTGATTCCCTGTGCGCCATGCCCCAAACCAACCGGATATACAGAGTGCTATTCTGGATAGTCGCCGCGCTCATTGGCATTGCTTTCGTCTTTCCTTATCTCGCGCCCTTATTTTACTAATTTCACTAACCCAAGGAATTTCGCCATGAATAAGTTCTTATCCATTCTGTTTAAGCGCCCCGCCATCTTATTATTGATCGCTACGAGCACGATAGTCACACCCGCCGCTTTCGCCGCTACCCAAACGGTCACCTTGAGCGTGCCGGGGATGACTTGCGCGGTGTGCCCAATTACGGTGCGAGAAGCGCTAAAGGAAGTGTCCGGGGTCATCAAAATCACCCCTTCCCTGGAAAAGAAGGTAGTCGCCGTGACATATGACGACGAAAAAACCAGTGTCACGCAATTAGAAAAAGCCACCCGCAACGTGGGTTATCCCTCCACCGTTCAGCCAGGAAAAACAAAATGAGCGCTTATTCGTTCCGTATTAGCGGCATGACCTGCGGCCATTGCGCGACAAGCGTCGAAGCGGCGCTGCATGCCGTCACTGGCGTCCGGGCCGCAACGGTTTCCTACGCCGACGCCAGCGCCCGCGTCGAGGCAGACGACACCGTGGACATCGCCGCTTTAATCACTGCGATCGCGGTCAAGGGCTATAGCGCTGGGCTAAGCGATGATGCCAGCCCCCCCGCAACGGGAGAAAAAGCCGCTTCCGGCCTCAATATTGCCGTCATCGGCAGCGGCTCGGCGGCATTCGCCGCCGCCATTCGCGCCACCGAGGAAGGCGCCGCCGTCACGGTTATCGAGGCCGGAGAAACCGGCGGCACCTGCGTCAACGTCGGCTGCGTGCCGTCAAAAATTATGATTCGTGCCGCGCACATCGCCCACTGGCAAAGCGACAACCCGTTCGATGGCTTACAGAAACAGCCGACTGTCGTTGACCGCAAAGCCTTGGTCGTGCAACAGCAAAAACGGGTCGACGCGTTGCGTTATGCTAAGTACGAACAGATTCTCGAATCCAACTCGCGCATTACGCTGGAAAGGGGGTTCGCGCGCTTTCAGGACGCCTGCACCCTGCGGGTGAAGAAACCCGACGGCAGCGAAAAGACGCTCACCGCGGACCGCATTCTCATCGCCACCGGCCGCGTGCCGCGCATTCCCGACATTCCGGGGCTAGCGGCTACGCCCTATTGGACCTCGACGGAAGCGCTGACCGCGGAATCCTTGCCACGGCGGCTCATTGTCATGGGAGGATCGGTGGTCGCGCTGGAATTGGCCCAAGCCTTTTTACGCCTCGGCGCGGCGGTCACGCTGATCGCCCGCGCCGGCCTCCTTTCCCGCAGCGATCCAGCCTTGGGCGCGGCGCTGAAACCGCTGCTCGAAGCGGAAGGCATGCAGATCCTGACGGATACGGCGATCACTGCGGTCAGTCACGACGGCGCGGCATTCCGCGTCGACGCGGATAGTGGCCCCATCCACGGCGACCGCCTGCTCGTCGCTGCCGGACGCGCGGCCAACACCGGCGGGCTCCAATTGGACAAGGCGGGCGTACGCTGCGACACCAGCGGCGCAATAACCGTCGATAATCACTTGCGCACTAGCGCGCCGCATATTTACGCGGCCGGCGACTGCACGAATCAGCCGCAATTCGTCTATGTAGCGGCTGCGGCCGGCACCCGCGCGGCAATGAACATGACCGGCGGCGACGCGTCGCTGGATCTGTCCATTGTGCCGGCCGTCGTGTTCACCGATCCCCAAGCGGCCACGGTGGGACTCACCGAGCAGGCGGCGCAACACGCCGGCATGGAGACGGACAGCCGCACCCTAACGCTGGATAATGTCCCGCGGGCGCTGGCTAATTTCGACACCCGCGGTTTCATCAAGCTGGTCACGGAAAAAAACAGCGGACGGCTCATCGGCGCGCATATCCTGGCGCCGGAAGGAGGAGAAATCATCCAAAGCGCCGCCCTTGCGTTGCGCGCCCAGTTGACCGTAACGGAACTAGCGGCGCAATTGTTTCCCTACTTGACGATGACCGAGGGACTCAAGTTATGCGCTCAAACCTTCTCTAGGGATGTCAAGCAATTATCCTGCTGCGCCGGCTAGTGGCGCGCTACGTCATGAGCGGCGGCAGTTGCCGCATCAGGGTTTGTTTTTGCGCGGCGGCGGCGCCGGTCAAGGCGAATCCCCGCAATTGCCGCGCGCTGTCGTAAAACAACGCACGAACGCCGCCCTCCTCGCCATTGACTTGCCACTCCCCGGCAGTCCCCGCTTCCGGCGGCGCCACGACGACGGGGCACGCAGGCGTTTTGACGACCACTGGCATCGCCGGATAGGACACCGCCGTGGCCTCTCCCGCCAGCGTCCGGGCCAATGCCCGCGCCCCGTGCATCAAGGGCAAAACGAACGGCAATACCCGTCCCTCGACCTCGGCGCAATCGCCCACGGCATATACATCGGCGGCGCTGGTCTGCAAGTACCGGTCCACAACGATGCCGCGATGGGTTCGCATGCCAGCGGCGGCCGCCAGCGCGATCCGGGGCTTAAGGCCAATGGCCGACAGCACGGCGGCGGCCTCGAGGAACGCGCCGCTGCGCAGTGTCAAACGATAGCCGCCGGGGGTGCGATCGACGGCGGTCGCCGTTTCTCCACCCTGCCAGTCCACGCCAGCGGCGGCCAACGCTTCGCGCATCGCATGACCCGCCGTTTCAGGCAATAGCCGGTTAAGTGGCGTAGCGGCAGGATGAATCAGCGTCACCGGATAACCGGCGCCGCAAAGATCGTTGGCGAACTCGCAACCAATCAATCCCGCGCCCAAAATCGCGACGCGCTGGCCGGGATGGATCGCGGCGCGGAAACGCCCGTAATCCGTCAAATCGTTCACGGTCAATACTTCCGGCGCCCCATTCCCCGCTAAATGCGGCGTGATCGGATCCGCACCGAGCGCAAGCACCAGCTTGCTGTAGCCGATGGACGCTCCGCCAACTGTCAGCGTGTGGGCTAACGAGTCGATGGCAACCACGCGAGAATCGGGCCGAATGTCGATATGCAGTTGTCGCCGCATTTCATCTCCATCCGCCGTCGCCAAGGCAGCGGCGGTTTTCCCCGCAGCTAAGGCATTGGATAACATGGGCTTGGCGTACACGCGCCCGTCGTCCGCCGTTATTAGCATAATGGGCGCTGTCTGATCCTGCTTGCGCAGCTCCCGCGCTACGGTATAACCGGCAAGGCCGCTGCCGACAATCACAATCGGTAACATTACTGTCTCCTCGTTGAACCGTCCGGCGGCCGGAAGCAATACTTCCGGCCGCCAGGAAAATCAGACGGTTTCCACCATTTCGAAATCGGCTTTCGCCACACCACAGTCGGGACAAGCCCAATCCTCTGGGATATCTTCCCAGCGAGTGCCGGGTTGGATACCGTCTTCTGGCATCCCGACGGCCTCGTCGTAGATGAAATCGCAGACCACACATTGCCATTTTTTCATGATGAATCTCCTTTAGGTTCTATTCAATCGCATGGATAAATCAGCCGTTCACCCGGGCAAGCGCCTCACGATAGTGGTTGGCATGCCGCTCCTCGACCGTGGTCAAGGCGGCGAAACGCCTGGCGGCTTTTTCCAGAATGGTACGAAAACGCGCCGCATGTTCCTTGGATTCGCTGATTTGCTCGTCAATTTCCACAACCGCCGCGTGATTCTGCTCCTCGACCGCCATGTGACGGAACGCCGGGTACATCTCAGTGTACTCATGGGTCTCGCCGGCAATGGCCATTTCCAGGCAGTTCGCGGGACGCATGTCTTGCTTCGGGTAAAGCAAGTCGAGATGACCGAAAGCGTGTTGCACCTCTTGCGCCGCGGTTTCCTCGAACACCCGGGCGGATTCCTCGTCGCCCTGCGCGCGGCAGACCTTCGCAAAATATAAATATTTGATATGGGCCATCGATTCACCGGCAAAGGCCGATTCAATGTTTTTGATGGTTGCTGAGCTGTCGTTTGGCATGTTGCCTCTCCTTTAGACTGTCACTTCGATTACCGAGCCGCTGTTATGCGTTCAGCACACGATTCACAGCATAGGGAAAGAGCAATGATAGTTCCAATCAATTGTTACGATGATTTCGATAGTTTTAAACTATCGATAAATAGGGGAGCGTTTTAGCCGCTAGTGGACTGTGGCGGCAAATCGAGCAAAGTCACGCACGGCAGACGGCAAGCGGCGATGGCCTCGCATACTGCCATGACAGCCTCCGGACGAGGAAACCGCTTGCGCCAGGCCAGCGCCACCCGCCGCTCGGGAATCGGAGCGGAAAACGGCAAAAACGTGAGCAGGCGATTCTCCTGCCGCGCCGCCGTGCAGGGCAAAACGGTCACACCCATGCCGGAAGCCACCATGTAGCGGATCGTCTCCAGCGAACCCCCTTCCAGGGTTTTCTGAATTTCTCCACCGGAAAAACGTTGCAGCGCGGGACATACCTTGATGACCTGGTCGCGAAAGCAATGCCCGGCGCCAAGCAGCAACAGGGTTTCGTCCGCCAGCGCCGTTGCGGCGACGGCCTTTTTCCCGCGCCACGGATGATCCGCTGGCAGCGCCACCCGGAACGGCTCGTCATACAGCGGCTGCGTGACAAGGCCCGGCGCCTCGAACGGATAGGCGATAATAATCGCGTCGAGTTCGCCCCGGCGCAGCCGTTCGCTGAGTGGCGCGGTAAAATTCTCCTCGACCAGCAGCGGCATATTGGGCGCCCGCTGGTGGAGAATGGGAATGAGGTGGGGCAGCAAGTAAGGGCCGATAGTGTAGATCGCGCCTAACCGCAAGGGGCCCACCAATGGGTCTTTGGCTTGGCCGGCGATTTCCTCGAGCGCTGCGGTTTCCTCGAGCACCCGTTGCGCCTGTTCGACAAGGCGTTGGCCAATATCGGTAACGCGAACGTCATTGGCGGCGCGCTCGAAGATGGCGACACCCAATGCGTCCTCCAGCTTGCGGATACCCATGCTGAGGGTCGGCTGGCTGACGAAGCAAGCCGCCGCCGCGCGCCCAAAATGGCGCTCGCGGGCAACGGCCACTATATAGCGAAGTTCGGTCAACGTCATAAAAGGGCAGGCGGCGGGGTAAAATCGCGAATAACGTTTATTGTAGCCTACCCGGCGATCAGCGCCCGCCCGTCGCGAAGCAGGCGAGCGCCGGAACAGCGCAACAGGGAAAGGCGGGGCGTCGTCGCCCCGCCCTCCCGTCATACCTGCGGGTGCGCGCGCTCCAGTTTGCTATGGAGCCGGTTCAGGCCATGCAGGTAGGCCTTGACCGAGGCGATCACGATGTCGGTATCCGCCCCCTGGCCGTTGACGATGCGCCCGCCCTTGGCCAACCGCACCGTGACTTCCCCTTGGGCGTCGGTACCGCTGGTAATATTGTTGACGGAATACAACTGCAATTCCGCGCCGCTATGAACCAATGCTTCGATTGCCTTGAACGCGGCGTCGACGGGACCGCCGCCATCGGATTCGGCGGCTTTCTCCACCCCGCGTTCCGCGACCACCACTGCGGCGTGGGGAATCTCGCCGGTTTCCGAGCAAACCCGGAGCGATACCAGTTTATAATGCTCTGGTTCATGCGCGGCGGCTTCGTCGCTGACCAAGGCGTGCAGGTCCTCGTCGAAAATTTCGTGCTTTTTATCCGCCAGGCTCTTGAAGCGGGCGAAGGCGGAATTCAGCGCTTCTTCCGATGGCAATTCGATCCCCAGCTCCGCCAAACGGGTGCGAAAAGCGTTCCGCCCGGAATGCTTTCCCAGCACCATTTTGTTGGCGCTCCACCCCACATCCTCGGCACGCATGATTTCGTAGGTCTCGCGGCTTTTCAGCACCCCGTCCTGATGGATGCCGGATTCATGGGCAAAGGCATTAGCGCCGACAATCGCCTTGTTGGGCTGCACCGCGAAGCCGGTCACCCCAGACACTAAACGGCTGGCGGGAACAATCTGGGTCGTGTCGATACCACTGTCACAGGCAAAAACATCCTGCCGGGTGCGCACCGTCATCACGATTTCCTCCAGCGCGGCATTGCCGGCGCGCTCACCGAGGCCATTAATGGTGCATTCCACCTGACGCGCGCCGTTCAACACCGCCGACAAGGAATTGGCGACGGCAAGCCCCAGGTCGTTGTGGCAATGCACGGAAAACACCGCCTTATCGGCATTGGGTACCCGCTCGCGCAACGTGCGGATTAGCGCACCAAACTGTTCCGGCAAATTGTAGCCAACCGTATCGGGAATATTCAACGTGGTCGCGCCGGCGTCGATCACCGCTTCCAGCACGCGGCACAGAAAGTCCGTGTCGGAACGTCCGGCGTCCTCCGGCGAGAATTCCACATCGTCGGTATACTGACGCGCCCATTTCACCGCCTTCACCGCGTGTTCCAACACCTGCGCCGGCGTCATGCGGAGTTTCTTTTCCATATGAATCGGCGAGGTGGCGATGAACGTATGAATCCGCCCGGCATGCGCCCCCTGAATCGCCTCGCCGGCGCGCACGATGTCTTTCTCCAACGCGCGGGCGAGCGCGCACACCGTGCTGTCCTGAATCACATGCGCCACGGCCTTCACCGCCTCGAAATCGCCCTGGCTCGCGGCGGGAAAACCCGCCTCGATGACATTGACCCGCATTCGCTCCAACTGTTTGGCGATGCGCACCTTTTCTTCCCGCGTCATGGACGCGCCCGGACTTTGCTCGCCATCGCGCAAGGTCGTATCGAAGATAATTAATTGTTCATTCATGACCGGCTCCATTGCTATCCTACAAATCGATACCCCAGAATTCCCGGCACTGCCTGAATCCTGGCGGACTACACTTTAAATCTTGCTAGAGAGGGGGGGGGGATCAGCGCGCGCGAACGCGCAGTAGCAAACCGGCGAGCAGCAGGCTGCAAGAGAGCAAAACGGCGAGAACGTGGATGTCAGGAAAGGCCATGGGAAAAATATAAACGGTTTTCCCCCGCAGTGCAAGCACGCGTCAAACTGGTGATGAAACACCGCGAGTACCGGTCGGCATCGCACGTCACGCCCACCGACGCATGCCCATTATTCCTCGCTGCGGGACGCCGCATTCTTCTTTCCCTCGCCCTTGCGTTGTAAATAGGCGGGTACGCTCAGCACGTACCCCGACAAGGTATAGATCACAAACAGTCCGAAGAGAACGCCGGGCGGATAAGACGTAATTAAAATAAACGCCAACACGATTAACAGCAAGAAAACAAACGGCACATTGCGCCGCAAGTTCAAATCCTTGAAGCTATAGTAGCGGATGTTGCTAACCATGGTGAGGCCAGCGGTGATCGTCACTGCCCACGCCAGCCAGCGAACGTCACCCCCCTTGATGTGATAGTCGTTCATGACCCAAATCAGACCAGCCATCAACGCCGCTGCGGCAGGGCTGGGCAATCCCTGAAAATAACGCTTGTCCATCACCTCGAGCTGAGTATTAAAACGCGCCAGCCGTAGCGCGGCGCCGACACAATAAACAAACGCCGCCAGCCAGCCCAGCTTACCCATCCCTTTCAACGCCCAGACATACATGACCAGCGCGGGCGCAACGCCGAACGACACCATATCGGACAAACTGTCGTATTCCGCGCCGAAGGCGCTCTGCGTGCGCGTCAGCCGCGCCACCCGACCGTCCAGTCCATCCATAATCATGGCGATAAAAATCGCCACCGCCGATTGCTCGTAATGACCACCCATCGCCATGACGATGGCGTAGAAACCGGCGAATAGCGCCGCCGTCGTCAACAAATTAGGCAGCAAATAAATCCCGCGCCGGCGGAAGCGGGGATCGGAAGGACTTTTTTTCTGAGGAATCTCGAACATAGCGTGCGTTGCTTGAATGCGCCGGCTCATTATAGCAGGCAGGCACGACAAATTCGTCGATTACAGCGCGGCGATGATCGTTTCTCCGGCGCGTGGCCGGTCGCCGATACTGACTTTGACCGTGGCGGATAGGGGCAGGTAAACGTCGAGACGAGAACCGAAGCGGATAAAACCGTACCGCTGGCCGAGGCTGAGCGCGGCGCCCGCGTCGACGTAGCATAAAATACGGCGGGCGATCAGTCCCGCTACTTGAACGCAGGTCACGTCATCCCCTTCAGGGGTCTGAATCCACAGCGCGTTGCGCTCGTTTTCCGTCGACGCCTTGGATAACGCGGCATTGAGGAATTTGCCCGCATGATACCAGCATTGTTTCACCTCCCCCGCCACGGGACTCCGGTTGGAATGCACGTTAAAGACATTCATGAAAATACTGATCTTGACGGCATCCCGCTCGCGATAGGAATCGCGGCAGCGCTCCACCGCCACCACACGCCCGTCCGCCGGCGCGACCACCAGCCGTTCTCCCACCGGCGCGCAGCGCGGCGGATCGCGGAAGAACTGTAACACGAACAAGGTAAACAGCCACAAGGGCAGCGACCACCAAGCGCCGGCAAAATACCACAACAGCAGCGCAGCGGCGGCGGCGGCGGCCAAAAACGGCCAACCCTCTTTAGCGATTAAGGGAAATGAAGTCGATGTGTTCATAAGGGAAAAATGCGAAACGGAAAACGGCCTAGATACGCCGCTGTCCGCCCGCGGTTACGATGGAGAGACTCAGTTTTTCGACTGATCCACCAACTTGTTTTTCTTGATCCAAGGCATCATGCCGCGCAACTTAGCGCCCACGGTCTCGATCGGATGCTCCGCATTCAAGCGGCGGCGCGCATTCAGCACCGGCGCGCCCGCGCGGTTTTCCAGAATGAAATTCTTCGCGTACTCACCCGTCTGGATGTTCGTTAGCGCTTCCTTCATCGCCCGGCGCGCCTCGTCGCCGATTACCTTCGGCCCGGTGACATACTCACCGTACTCGGCATTATTGGAAATCGAATAGTTCATATTGGCGATGCCACCCTCGTACATCAGATCGACGATCAGTTTGAGCTCGTGCAAGCACTCGAAATAGGCCATCTCCGGCGCATAGCCGGCATCCACCAGGGTCTCGAAACCCGCTTTGACCAAATCGACGCAACCGCCGCACAGCACCGCTTGCTCGCCGAATAGATCCGTCTCGGTTTCCTCGCGGAAGGTCGTTTCGATCACGCCGCCCTTGGTGCCGCCGTTGGCGGCCGCATAGGACAACGCAATCTGTTTCGCCTTGCCGGACACATCCTGATAAACGGCGATCAACGAGGGCACGCCGCCGCCTTGCGTATAGGTAGAACGTACCAAATGGCCGGGGCCCTTCGGAGCGATCATGAGAACATCCACGTCGGCGCGGGGATTAATCTGACCATAGTGAATATTAAACCCATGCGCAAAAGCAAGCGCCGCCCCTTTTTTCAAACTGGGCGCAACCTCGTCGCGGTAAACATCCGCCTGCTGTTCATCGGGAACCAGCATCATCACCACATCGGCGCCCTTCACCGCCTCCGCGACTTCTTTCACGGCCAGGCCGGCTTTCTTCGCCTTATCCCAAGAAGCGCCGCCCTTACGCAAGCCGACGGTTACCTTGACGCCGGAGTCCTGCAAATTGTTGGCGTGGGCGTGGCCTTGGGAGCCGTAGCCGATGATGGCGACCTTCTTGCCTTTAATCAGCGATAAATCCGCATCTTTATCATAATAAACCTTCATTCACTTCCCTTTCTCACAAGAATACAGGATGCGGGCGGCAACCCCGCGCCCAGTCAGGCTTTCAGCACCCGGTCATCCCGGCCGATACCCGAGGCGCCGGTGCGCACGGTCTCGATAATGGCGCTTTTATCCAGCGCCTCCAGGAATGCGTCTAATTTAGACACCGCGCCGGTCAACTCGATAGTATAAGTCACGTCGGACACATCGATAATACGCCCGCGAAAAATATCCGCCATGCGTTTCATTTCCTCGCGCCACTCCCCTTGCGCCTTTACCTTAACCAGCATCATCTCGCGTTCGGTGTGGCGGCCTTCGCTCAGGTCGATGACCTTGACCACATCGATCAGTTTGTTCAACTGCTTAATGATTTGCTCGATGACATCCTCGGTTCCGCGCGTGACAATCGTCATGCGCGATAAGGTTTCATCCTCGGTCGGCGCCACGTTGAGCGTCTCGATGTTATATCCCCGCGCCGAAAACAGCCCCGCCACACGAGACAGGGCACCCGCTTCGTTCTCCATTAAAATAGAAATAATATGCCGCATGATTACACCAACATCATTTCGCTGAGCCCCTTGCCGAAGGGAATCATCGGATAAACATTTTCCGACTGGTCGGTAATGAAATTAAGAAACACCAGCCGCTCCTTCATGCCCAGCGCTTCCTTCAACGCGCCTTCCACATCGCCGGGCTGCTCGATACGCATACCGACATGCCCGTAGCTCTCGGCCAGTTTCACGAAATCAGGCAACGCGTCCATATAGGATTCGGAATAACGATTACCGTAAAAGAACTCCTGCCACTGGCGCACCATGCCGAGATAGCGATTGTTCAACAAAATAACCTTGAGCGGCAGATTGAATTGCTTACAAGTAGCCAGCTCCTGAATATTCATTTGAATACTACCTTCACCGGTAACGCACACCACGGTCGCCTCGGGATGGGCCAGTTGTACCCCCATGGCGGCGGGCAGGCCGAAACCCATCGTGCCCAGTCCGCCGGAATTGATCCAGCGGCGCGGCTGCTTGAACTTGTAAAACTGCGCCGTCCACATTTGATGCTGGCCCACGTCGGAGGTCACGAACGCCTCTCCGCCCGTTGCCTCGTAGAGCTTCTCCAGTACGAACTGCGGCTTAATCAGCGTGCTATTGCGGTCGTATTTCAAGCAATCCCGCGAACGCCATAATTCCACTTGCGTCCACCAGGCCTTCAGCGCCTCCGCGTCCGGCCTTTCATGACTGGCTTGCAGCAACTTAAGCATTTCCGTCAGCACATCCTGCACATTGCCGACGATCGGCACGTCCACCTTAATGCGCTTGGCGATGGACGCCGGATCGATATCGATATGGATAATCTTTCGGCCATCCTGGGAAAAATGCGTGGGATTGCCGATCACCCGGTCATCGAAACGGGCGCCGATCGCAATGAGCACGTCGCAATGCTGCATCGCCATATTGGCCTCGAACGTGCCGTGCATGCCAGGCATGCCGAGAAACAGCGGATCGGGCATGGGGTAGCCCCCCAGCCCCATGAGGGTGCTAGTGCAGGGAAAGCCCAGCAAACGCACCAGCTTGGTTAATACTGCGGCGGCATTACTCAAGACGACGCCGCCCCCCGTGTAAACCATCGGACGCTTAGCGTCCAAGATCATTTGCACCGCTTTCTTAATTTGCAGCGCATGACCCTTGGTTACCGGACTATAGGAACGCAACTTGATTTTCTTAGGGTAGGAAAACTCCGCCTTCTGCGTCGTGATGTCCTTGGGAACATCCACCACCACCGGCCCGGGACGCCCCGTGGAGGCGACATAGAACGCCTTCTTCAGCGTAGCGGCAAGCTGCTTGATATCGCTCACCAAAAAGTTATGCTTGACGCAGGGTCGGGTAATGCCGACCGTATCGACCTCCTGAAAAGCGTCCTGACCAATCGCCGGCGTCGCCACCTGGCCGGTAATCACCACCAGCGGAACGGAATCCATGTGCGCGGTCGCGATGCCGGTCACGGCGTTAGTCGCCCCCGGCCCGGAGGTGACTAGTGCAACGCCGACCCGGCCCGTCGCCCGCGCATAGCCGTCAGCCGCGTGCACTGCGGCTTGTTCATGGCGCACCAGCACATGTTTGAATTTATCCTGCTTATAAATTTCATCGTAGATATTGAGCACCGCCCCACCAGGATAGCCGAAAAGAAATTCGGTACCTTCCTCCTGCAAGCAGCGCACGACGATTTCCGCGCCCGTCAGTTCCATATGCTTTAAAACGAATTTTTTAGGGGAAAAGGTGGAACACTAATAGCTTGCACGATTTTGGTCAAGTGAATCGCCCCGGCTTCCTAATAAGCTAACAGCCGCCGCGCTTTCCGCGGCGCCTTGGATTGAACCGCCTTGTCATAAGGCAGCTAATGCTAAACACCTTTTCAGTCATTGCGCCTATCTTTAGATAATAAGGGTAAATGGAATGGCCAGTGGGCCGAAAATAACGCCCATCCATCCCCAAAACACCGCGTTCCCTCCCCGGTTTTTCGCTAAAACATGGCAAATAACGGCGCTAAATATCGCAATATACATTTATATTCACCTTCTTTCTAAAAGGAAAAAAGGGACAATGCGCTTTACCGCTTTCTCCGTCCCGATTATCGCCTTAGCATTTGCTGGAACAGTCAGAATCGACTCCATGTATTCGTACGTGCGCCCCCACCAACTGCCCTTATTTATACTATTTTGTTAATTTAACGATAAAAATTACTCTATTAGCCATTGATACGCCTCTCCGACATTCTGAAAATATGCTGCAACGGCTGATTGGATTTGAGGCGTCATAAAATTCACAGGCCGGACAAACGCGACTTTTACGCCATTGGACTGAATCACAGAATGCATGGTAAAAAATCTCGCCGGCTCCTCAAACAGTAGATTGATTCAAGTGGGCGCCGCTTGGTATCGATGGGTATATAACCCGCTGCCCCATTGGAATGGATGGTAAGTCCAGGTCAAATCGCGCCTTCCATTCTTCCATCGCGTTCACGCTAATGAAATCCGGCAGACAAATCACGTAGCCGTTCAGCTTCTCATCCAATGTGGTTGGAATGCTGTTGTTCAGCGTATTCCAAGGCCTGACATTTAATTCCACCGACCGGTTCTGACGCATCGACAGAAAAGCCGGCCCGAGTTAAAGCGAATGTTAAGCGTAGACTGCGCTGGAATCTTTCGCCGTTAAAACGGCGGCAAAAACATCCCGGTCGATATTGCCGCCCGACAGGATCACAGCCACCCTGCGGCCGGCGATCCGGGGTATTTCCTTTGTCGCGGCCGCCACTGCCGCCGCGCCCGCGCCCTCGCTTGTGTTATGCGTGCATTCGAATAGCAGGCGCATCGCGGCCGCCACTTCGTCATCCGTCACCGGAACGATGCGGTCAACGCCCTGCCAAATGCGCGCCAGCGCGGCCGGTTCCGGGGTGCGGCAAGCCATGCCATCGGCTAGATTCGTGCTTACGGACGATTCGATCGGCCGCCGGGCACTGAATGACTGTGCATAGGCGGTGGCATGGGCCGACACAACGCCAACTACTTCGGTTTTTAGTCCCAGCGCATCCCGCGCCGCAAGCATTCCACAAATGCCGGATCCAAGACCAATGGGCACGTAGGCAACATCAATGGCCTGGACGGCCCTGAATAGTTCCAAGCTATATGTGGCGACGCCGGCTATTAACCGAGGATGAAACGACGGCACCATGTGCAGCGACTGCTCGGAGGCCAGGGTTTCTGCAAACTCGCGGGAGGATTGGAAATCATCGCCATGCTCGATTAGCGCCACGCCAAGCGCCCGCATAGCGGCATTTTTCTCAATACTGTTGCCATGCGGCACTACGATAGTGGCCGGAATGCCGTAGCGGCGCGCGGCAAAGCCAACGGACTGTCCATGATTTCCCCGTGTCGCCCCGATCACGCCTCTTGGCGCTTGGCCAGACTGCGCGAGGCGGGCGAAATAAACGAGTCCGCCCCGAATCTTGAAGGCGCCGACTGGAGTATGGTTTTCGTGTTTGACCCACACTTCCGTTCCCAGGCGTTCGCAGAGCAATGGCCAGCAATATTGCGGCGTGGCCTGCATATCCGAATAGACGATACGAGACGCCGTTTCGATGTCATCGAGTGAAGGTTGCACCGCTATACTCCGTATATCCGTGGCTTCTCAACATTGAAAACGCGCGGCGGCTTTCCCTGGAGCGCAGCGCAAGGGTAAACCGTCTACCTCGCCTAAATGGCTAGTATCCAAAGGATTAACCCCGTTTCGTGTGTGAAACGCGGTGCTATCCCCGCATGAACAGAGCCGCTGGCAATCGCCGAAACCGGCCCCCCCCATGCCAATTAACTAGCGTTTGTGGCGCACCATGCAAAGACCGGGGATCGGTGTTTCCCGCTAGATCGCAGAATTTTTCCGCCGTTGCTCCCGATGGCCCCAAGCGGCGCGACTAGCGACAACACCGGCCGAGGATACGCACGCACCCGCTTGCGATTGGTTTCTGAAGCATGCCATGCGGAGCGGGAAGCAATAGACCGTGTGCACGACATAAACCCTTCAGGGCCTCACCTCTGGGGTGGGGAGCGCACTCGACGCCTGACCCGGTGAGGCCGCGGCGGCTCTTCGTGTTTATCTCATCCCTTGGTTGCGCATTATTTTATTATTTCCGCCTTATCCTATCACGCACTACATGGACCAACGACTTGATATTAAATATTCCAAGAAACCCATGCAGGGATATAAATCCGCTGCTTCGAACACTTCAAAACGACCTTCAGATCCATTTTGCGATTGATATAAAACGAACCATTCAGATTTCAATATGAACTGCGCTTTTGCCATCATTTTTTCTACATGACAAATTACGCCATTTACCACAAATTGTGGTTCTTCCAAAAGATGCTTATAGCGAATTCAGCGATCTTGGTCTCTGTTTCATAAAAATAAACCGTTGTTAATCCCGCGGAAATTCCTTTTCCCTTACTTTTAGGCGGAACCGCGTGAAGTATTATGTGGTTAGAAATTTTATTTCTAAATTCAAGCCGATTTCTCCCAAATATGCATTGCTATAATTTCATCGCCGTTTGAAATCAAGCGCACGATGATCGCTCCGGATTTGGTAGGCGCTTTCGAGCCGGTTAAAATGCCGCGTGCGCGACGAAGCGATGGCGCGAGCATAGCTGTCAGGGCAACACACGATGGCGACAATAGCTAGGTACTTCGACGTTCACTACACGACAGTGCAGCGGAACGGTGAGAGCACATAAAATTTCAGAAAAAATAATGTTATATTGGAAAACTCCAGCAACGCCCTAGGTTTGCCGGTGAGCGAGTCATTGAAATATTCATTAAAATAGTAAAGCAAGGGATAGCTGCATGAATAAATTGAAGATTGTTTCACTGTCGATATTGGTAGTATTTTTATATGGCTGTGCATCCGGTGCGAGGTTCGGAAACATGGCCTATACAGAATCCACGGGGATGAAATATGACAAAGCGCTAAAGAATGATGTTGGGTTGTCGACGGTTAAGGGAGGTGAAAAAACAAACCCACTTTGGACGCCAGAAATAAGTAATGAAGCGTTCAAGAAAGCAGTAGAGATGAGCTTATCTAGCCAGGGGCTACTGTCTAAAAATGGTAGATACCGATTAAAAGTAAAATTAGCCGAAGTAGACCAACCACTGTTTGGCCTAGATCTTACTGTTACTACACATGTTAATTATATGCTAATCGATACTAAAACGAATAAGGTTGTCTTCAACGATATGATTGTGTCTCCTTATACCGCTGCTGTTGGGGATGCATTCCTTGCGGTCAAGAGGCTTAGACTGGCTAATGAGGGATCTGCTAAAAAGAACATAGGAGATCTGCTCAAAAAGTTATCTTCTTTAAAAATAAGTACGGGCGAGGTACATCTAGCTAACTAGGCATGCATAACCCGTACGGATTGACACGGCCTACGGGTCGTGTCAGCTTTATGTGCTATGGTCGACCCCGAACCATCATTATAAGAGGGTAGCCTGCTGCAAAAGGAGCGGTGAGCGAGAAGAGGCGTAAGAATTTTCATGGCGATAGGCTCCAAACATTTCCGCTACCGCGCTTTCAGCACCGATTTCACCCGCTTCGCGAGCCCACCCTGATCCGCTTAATAACCCTGGAAACAATTCCTTTCCTACGGTACCCTCTATTCCAGCCATCGCGCCTTCTGCGCCTTCTCGTTCGGTTGATCCGCGTCTCGATAACGTCATTTTACCGAACGGAAGCAATGGCTACCCGCCACCTTTTTACAGCAGTTTACGAACCCAAGCCACGAATAAGGGAGGTTTATGTCTTTATTTACCCGCCGCGCCATCATCGGCGTGCTTGCCGCCATTGCCGCCATTTCGCTCGCTAATACCGCGCTGGCGCAAACCACGTTGGAAAAGATCCGCAAACAGGGTTACATCCGCATCGGCTTCGCCAACGAGACCCCCTATGCCTACGCCACGGCGTCGGGCAAATTGACCGGCGAGTCGCCGAGTGTTTTCAAGTATGTGATGAAAAAACTGGGCGTCAACGAGGTGGACGGCGTCCTTACCGAATGGGGGTCGTTGATCCCCGGCCTTAAAGCCGGACGCTTCGATGCCATCGTCGCCTCCATGTACGTGACGCCGAAACGTTGCAAACAGGTTATTTTCGCCAACCCGACTTATGCGATCGGCGAAGCGTTCATCGTCAAGAAAGGCAATCCGGACGGCGTCAACACCTTTGCCGACGCGATCAAGAAAGGGCTTAAGATCGCCTTTATCGCCGGCACCGCCGAAGTCCGGTATGCCAAGATGGCGGGGCTCAGCCGCGAACAGCGCCTGATCGTGCCGAACTTCGCCTCGGGCGTCGCCGCGGTCACCGCCGGGCGAGTGTCCGCCGTCGCGCTGACTTCGTTGACGGCTAAGAATCTGGCGACCAAGGACGATGCCATCGAACGCGCTAAACCGTTCACCTTCACCCACAACGGTAAACACTATAAAGGCCAAGGCTCCTTTGCTTTCCGTAAGGAGGACACCAGCCTGCGCGACGCTGTCAACGCCCAGCTCGCCAAGTTCATCGGAACACCCGCACACCTTGCCATGATCAAGAAATTCGGTTTCGATCAATCGAATCTGCCCGACAAAACGACGGCTCAGCTTTGCGCCGGCAAATAAGCGTTCCTCCACCGGCCCGGAACCCGGTCGGCGGAATGGCTGGTTTTTACGCAGTATTTTTGTGACCCATACCGATCATGCGTAGTGGATATAGCCGTTTGCTCGTCGTCGCCATCGTCAGCTGTTTCGCCGGCATGAGCCTCATCAGCTTTACCGGGCTGCATGTATTCATTCCCGGGCTGCTTCGCGGTGCGTGGGTGACGCTGCAAATCGCCCTGGGCGGCGCGGTGGTGGCCGTTGTCGCGGCGTTTATCGCCGCCATCGCCAAGGTCTATGGCCCTACGCCGATCCGTTGGCTTGCCGTCACCTATATCGAAATCTTCCGCGGCACCTCCGCATTGGTGCAATTGTTTTGGTTGTTTTTCGTGTTGCCGCAATTCGGCGTCACCCTGGCGCCATTTACAGTGGGCATCATGGCGCTGGGCCTGAACATCGGCGCCTACGGCGCGGAAGTCATTCGCGGCGCCATCGGCGCGGTGCCTAAAGGCCAGTGGGAAGCGTCCCGGGCGCTGAATCTCACCCAGATGCAAACCTTGCGCCGCATTATTCTACCGCAGGCGTTCGCCTTAATGATCCCGCCCTGGGGAAACCTGTTCATCGAACTACTCAAGTCGACGGCGTTGGTATCGCTGATCACGCTTCCCGATTTGGCCTTCAAGGCCCAGGAAATGAATCAGAACACCCTGCAGACGGTGAAAATTTTCACCATCGTGCTGGTGATGTATCTTGCCATTTCTCTGGTCATCACCGCCGGCATGAAGGCATTTGAGCGCCGCGCCTCCCGTGGGCTGGGTCGAGGGAGGACCGTCTGATGCATTTTGTCTGGGACTGGGGATACACATGGGAAATTCTGCCCGTCTTGGGCCGGGCATCCATCATTACCGTTGAGGCGACGGTGCTGGGCTTTATATTTGCGCTAGTCTTCGGGCTGGTACTCGCCATTGCCCGCATGGCCGGCCCGAGATGGTTGCGTTGGATCACCATCGGGATCATTGAAAGCGTGCGTTCAACGCCGTTGCTGATTCAGATTTTCTTTCTCTATTACGTCCTGCCGCAATTCGGCCTGATCCTAAGCGCCATGGTGGCCGGCGTTTTAGCGCTGGGAATCCATTACAGCACCTATTGTTCGGAAGTTTACCGTGCGGGACTGGAGAACGTTCCCAAGGGACAGTGGGAAGCATCCACCGCACTCAACCTTTCTCCGTTCACGACATTCAAGGACATTATCATCCCCCAGGCGATCCCGCCGATGGTGCCGGTGCTCGGCAATTATCTAGTGGCGTTGTTCAAGGAAACCCCCCTGCTTTCGGCCATTACCGTGCTGGAGCTGATGCAGACGGCCAAAATCCTCGGCTCCGAAAGTTTCCAATACACCGAACCCATCACGCTGGTGGGGCTGTTCTTCCTGGTGTTTAGCCTGATCTCCGCGGTTCTCATCCGCCGCGTCGAATATTATCTCAACACCCGAAGGAAAGGACTTCTATGATCGCCGACAGCACCAATGAAACCCCGAGGGTGCGTTTCGAGAACGTCAGCAAATGCTATGGCGATTTGAAGGTTCTTGACCAACTCAACCTGGATATCGCGGCCAACGAGAAGGTGGCGATCATCGGACCGTCCGGTTCCGGCAAGACCACCGTGTTGCGCATGTTGATGACCCTGGAAGAAATCGACGACGGGGTCATTTATGTGGACGGCGAATCGCTCACCCACATGAAAAGCGGGGACACGCTGGTGCGCGCCAATCGGGCCCACATGCGCCGCATGCGCGCCAATATCGGCATGGTGTTCCAACACTTCAACCTGTTTCCCCACATGACGGCGCTGAAGAATTGTATGGAAGCCCCCGTTACGGTGCTCGGGCTATCGAAAAACCAAGCCAGGGAACGTGCGGTTGAACTGCTCGACATGGTCGAATTGGGCGGCAAATTGGACCATTATCCGAGCCAGCTTTCGGGGGGGCAGAAACAGCGCGTCGCCATCGCCCGCGCGCTGGCGATGCGCCCCAAGGTCATGCTGTTCGACGAAGTGACTTCGGCGCTCGATCCGGAACTGGTCGGGGAAGTGCTGAACGTGATCCGGAATCTCAGCGAAAAACACGACCTGACGATGCTGATGGTCACCCACCAAATGGGCTTTGCAAAAGCATTCGCCGATCGCGTTTGTTTCTTTTATGAGGGGAAGATCGCCGAACAGGGGAGCCCGGAACAATTGCTCAACCATCCGCAAAACGAACGGACGAAACAATTCCTCAGCGCCGTTCTTGAGGCAGGATAAATCGAACCAGACGGTTTCGGCCCGTATATCCAGCGATGCTATTCACGCGCATTGTCCCTCACCTCGGGTCAATAATTGTCTCTCTGAAGAAAGTGTCCGGAGAAGCGGGGCCAGATCATATAGACCCGCTCTCTTTTTTATATTTGTTTCCAGTCTTCAAAATCAGCGGCGTTCTGATGCCACTGGGGCAATGTCCAATGACCGGTGCCTCCCTTGATTTCGCTAACGGAAGACTCTTTGTCGCATAACGTAAAGATCGCCTCCAGCTTAGAAACCCCTATCCAGTACCACTCGACATATTGTTGCGCAACGACGAAGCGTTTTAACATTCCCGGCGTATCAGCAGCTGCTTCATAAGCGATATAACTGCGAAAATTATCATGTAACGCGTACTCAATAAATGATAATTTAGGGTATTTGTCGTCATTCTTTTCAAGAAGTATGGATGGCGAATCGTTTAAATTAACTTCGGTGACATCGCCTACCTCTATATCTTCCGATTTATACCAAATCGCTTGCGCCTCTTCGTTAAAATCCAGGAAATAATGTTTATTCGTTCCCATTATTTGTATGGTTTTGTTTTCCGCGACTCTTTCCGTTGTTCCCAACGTCGTTTGAATAAACCCGATCTTGCCGCCGAATTGATCCATTGTCGCGGCTATAAACCAATTAAACCCAATCCCTTTGTCTTCAATGCGTAAGGCAAGGCGTTGCGCATTTATAATATTGCCTTGGATAGCGGGCGTTCCGATTTCTGGCGTTTCTGGCGTTATTTCAGGTGCGATTACGCTCATGCTGCCTGAAATACGATAACTGCCGGAATCGCAGATAGCTACAATTTTTATATCGAAACGACCCGCCCGCGACCAGGCGACGGCTATTTTATCGCCTTGTACACCATAGCTATGCGGGCCAGAAAGTATTTTACCCTCCCCTGTATCAATGTTTTGGGTGACGCTAGTTGGATCGATCTGATTTCCATTCACCACCCACTCGGAACTCAAAACCGGAATTTCTTTGTCGTTGATAACGACAGTCGCCCGTAGCACCATCAGGGCGCCGACTGGGCAGGTGTGTTCATTCTCCTCAAGGACCGCGTGCTCATCCCCCTTGTTGATGCCAATTTCTAGGGGCTTCCCCCCTTTTTTAACAAAATCTTCAAGTTGCGTGATGTCTACTTTCATAACGCCTCCCTCGCGATGTGATTTACTTAATAAGTGATCCGGCGCATACAGCGCTCTGCCCGCCGAATGTCACCGCAGAACGCAATGGCTCTTTTTGTCATTTGGTGCTTGATTTTTTTGTGGCGTGCGCATTGCACTTTTACAAAACGGATGGTGGTCGCAATCAGCGTCGCCGCGGCCTTTTCGCCTTCAACAATCTCGAATAGCTGCTGAATGACGGAAACAGGAACGGGTTTGTGACTAAAGGGCGGAAAAAACGAGCAGAGAGACAGATTGAGCCGCCTCGGCGTTAGTAGGCTCTTTCGAGCCGGTTGAAATACTGCTTCTCGAACGCTACCGGAGAAAGCCGATTGGCGTAACCGCCCCGGCGTTTTGGGTTGCAGAAGACATCGATGGCATCAAACACATCCCGCTACACTTCGTTCATGGCCGGCATGAATTTTCCGGCGAACGCGCTCTCGCTTGAGCAACGGGAAGATGCGCTCGACGACGGCGTTGTCATCGCAGTTTCCCCGGCGGCGCATGCTGGGCCTCTGGATTGTGTCCCTTCAGGAAAGCTTGCCGGTCATTGCGGTTAAACTGGCTGCCCTGATCGGAATGTACCATCGCTTCCCCTGGGCTAGCGCCGCCATAGCGCCATCAGCAAAGCGTTGATGGCCAAATACCTGTCCCTGCGGACTATATCGACCAGCCGATGCCTTGGCAAAAGAAGAGGTCGGGCACGACCACCAAGTAGCGCCAGCCCTCGTAGGTACGCAGGCGCCGGACAGGATAGTCTTCTTCATGGGCCCGTAGGAACGCGTACCTTACGGAGAATTCCTTGGCAAAGTCCGCGGCGGCTTTTTTAGGATGTCGCGCGCCTTCGTGGCCCGCTTACATTCGCCTCTTGAGTCACCATGCCGCCGATTGACTATTAGAAACACCTTGCCGCCGGTAGACGGCATCAATGACGGCGCCAGCCAAAACTATCCCCCGCCGCCCCGGAAAAAGCCATCGCCACAACCACCACTACCGCGATTACTGCGGCGGATAGCCGGGAATTGGAGTAAAATTCGACTTCGGTTCTCTTTTTCCCGCAGTGAAATTAAATGGCTAACCCTGCTGTCACCCCCGCCCTATGGCGGCGTTTATTCAGTATTTTTTACGACTTGCTGCTACTTATGTCTCTAATACTGCTTGCCGGTTTTATTTTCATCGGTATCACGCATGGCAAACAAACGCCGCTAATCAGGGCAGTTTACCAAACCTACCTCTTTAGCATTATCGGCGCCTACTATTTATGGTTCTGGTTGCACGGCGGCCAAACGCTGCCGATGAAAGCTTGGAGAATTCGGCTGGTCGCCGCCGACGGCGGCGTGTTGCTTCCCCGCCAGGCGTTCATCCGCTTCCTCGCTGCCTGGTTGTCCCTGGCCGGGATTGGTATTTTGTGGGCACTCGTTGACCGGGATCGCCAGTTTCTCCACGATCGGCTGGCGAACACCCGCCTAGTGACCGTTCCCCGCAGCTAGCCCGGAAATTCCGCCGAGGCACGGGGAGAAATATAGAAACGCGCCGGTGTTCTTCCCTTCCCTGCGGTGGCTGGCGGGCGCTGCCCGCCACGCACACTTTTCCCATGCACTGCTCTGTTAGCCGCTGAGCATGCCGCATTCTGGCTAACGCCTTTCCTGCCACCATATAATGCCTACCGCAAGCAATAAGAAAGCAAAAGAGGGAAAGATCGCGCTAAATGCCGGCGGCCAGTTCTTGAGCAATCCCAGGTGGGCAAAAATCCGGTTAAGCAAGTGAAACGTCAATCCCACCATGATGCCCGTAAAGATTTTTGCGCTCACCCCGCCACTGCGATGAATCCGCAGGGAAAACGGCAACGCCAGCAAGAGCATCACTAGCGTGGCGAAGGGATAAACCAGCTTGCCCCACATCGCAATTGCATAGCGGGTGGTGCGCTGGTGATTTTCCCGCAAATGCTGGACGTAAGTGTAAAGACTCCATACCGACATTTGCTCCGGCACGACCAACAGCACGCTCAATAAATCGGGGGTAAGCACCGACAGCCACTTGGCTTGGGGGATTTTGACCACTGTGGTCTTGTCCTTGCCGAACCGGGTCTCCACCACGTCCAACAAGCGCCATTCATTGTCCGAAAGATAAACACCCTTGTCGGCGAAGCGAATGGACTGCAAATGATAAGCGGGGGAAAATTGGTAGATCTTTACACCGATCAAGGTCGTGTCCGGCAGCATCTCCCGGATATTGATAAAGCTCGTCGCGTCCTTCACCCACAATCCGGAACGAAAGTCCTGCGCCACCACCGAGCTCGTCGCCTTTAGTTTGAATTGCTGGGCGGCGCGCTCGCTGACCGGTGCGATGAACTCACCAAAAACAATCGTCAGCAGAACAAACAGCACGCCGGTTTTAAGCAGTGAAGCCGCCAAGTCGCGCACCGACACACCCGATGCCCGCATCACCGTTAATTCGGAATGGACGACCAACTGAGACAACGCGAAAACCGCGCCGATCAGGGTGGCGATGGGAAACAACTCATAAACATGCCCGGGCAAACTGAGCAAAACATACACCACGATCTTGGACAAATTGTAATGCCCCTTACCGAGATCACCCAGCTCATGAATAAAGTCGAAAAACCCAAATAGCATGAGCAACGCCGCCAGCACCAGAAACGTGCTGCCGAGTAACTCACGGGCCAAGTAGCGATGAAGGGTTTTCATTTGCCCTTCAGGAAGAAGAACAGGCCATGGACGCTTAGGCGATGAAAAAACAAGAGCAACAGCATTCCCGCCATCATCAGGTGAACACCCAATAGCCCCGTGGGAAAACCGAGTTTCCCCTGAGCAACCCACGCCTGGGATATACTGATGAAGTTACTGTAAATCATGTAAATCAGTATGGCGAAAATCAGGTTCATCGACCGCCCGGCGCGCGGGTTAACGAAGCTGAGCGGAATCGCCAGCAACGCGAGAATCAGCGCGCTAATCGGCAAACCCAATCGCCACAGCAGTTCGCCGTGATTAGCCGGCGTCGGACGCAACAACAACTGCAAGGTGGATTTCGCCTTTGTCGTAAAAGCCGCGTACTTTGCCTCGAAGGGTTGGATACGCACCGCGTAACGGCCAAATTCCATAATTTTATATCCCGGATTGCCCGGTATGCCTTGGTAACGCCGTCCATTCAACAACACCATGAATTTATCGCCATTTTTTGCGATCTCTTGGTAGCCATCCTGGGCGACGAGTACGCCTAGCTTGTGGTGCTCCATCGATTGCATGAAAATATTGCCGAAGGTATTTTTCTTTTTATTGAATTTTTCCACGAAATACACGGTGCTGGAACGCAGGGATTCCTTGAAGATACCCGGCATGACGGTGGAAACATCGTCGCGATTCTCCAATTGGCGCTTGTATTCCGAACTCTGCTGCAATGCCCAAGGAGCCAGAAGCAGGCTTACCGCCGCGATCACCACGACAATGGGCACGGAAAAATACAAAACCGGGCGGGCCCAGGCGGCGAGGCTCACTCCCGAGCTAAACCACACCGCCATTTCGCTGTCGCGATAACAACGGGTTAGCGTCACCAAAATCGCAACGAACAAGGTCAACGATAAGACGATGGGCAAATAAGTGATTAAATTAAATCCCAGGAAAGCCACCACCGCACCGCCGGTGATCATGCCGCTGGCGGCCTCGCCAAGAAAGCGCACCACGAGAATAGTGACAATAACGGAGACCAACACCAAAAAAACCGTGACGGCCGCTACCGTTAGTTCACGATATAAAGCGCGACGAAATATCATTTTTAGGTTTTTTTGACTTCCACGGCAAAATCCCCGGATAATTCCGGCTGAAAGAAATTATTTAGAAACAAGCGTCATCCATCGTATTGTCTGAAGAATTATGCTTTAAGGAGTTTAAAAGGTGGAATTTAGCATAAAAAGCGGCAGCCCAGAAAAACAACGCACCGCCTGCTTGGTAGTGGGTGTCTTTGAACCGCGCAAGGTGAGCCTGGCGGGCGATATGATCGACCGCGTGTCCAACGGTTATTTAAGCGATATTCTGCGCCGCGGCGACATGGAGGGCAAAGCCGGCACCACGTTGCTGTTGCATAACGTGCCCAACACCCTATGCGACCGGATGCTGCTGGTGGGATTGGGAAAGGAGCGCGAATTCAAGGATAATGAGTACCGCAAAGCGGTCGCTACCGCCGTCAAGACCTTGAATGAAACCGGCTCCATGGACGCCTCGTTTTATCTGACCGAATTGCCGGTCAAGCGCCGCGAGCTCGCCTGGAAAGTCGAGCAAGCAGTGGTCAGCGCCATGGAAACCGTCTACCGCTTCGCCCAGCTCAAAAGTCGGCAAGACGAGGTGCGGCGTCCTTTGCGCAAGATTATCCTCAATGTTTCCCGGCGCAACGAACTGGCCGCTGGCGAGCAGGCGATGCATCATGGATTAGCGATCGCCGATGGAATGCGGATCGCTAAGGATCTCGCCAACCTTCCCGGCAACGTCTGCACCCCCGTTTACCTGGCGGATCAGGCGGAACAGCTTGCCAAGCGCCACGGCTTGCAAAGCGACGTGCTGGAGCGCGCCGATATGGAAAAACTCGGCATGGGCGCCCTGCTCTCCGTCGCCCGCGGCAGCGTTCAGCCGCCCAAACTCATCGTGCTGCATTACTCAGGCGGCGAGAAAGGGGCGAAGCCGGTGGTGCTGGTTGGCAAAGGCATTACGTTCGACGCCGGCGGCATTTCCCTTAAACCGCCCGCCGACATGGACGAAATGAAATACGATATGAGCGGCGCCGCGAGCGTTATCGGAACTCTCCACGCGGTGGCCGAACTCAAGCTGGCGCTCAATGTCGTCGCCATTATCCCCAGCTGTGAGAACCTGCCGGACGGCAATGCCAATAAACCCGGCGATATCGTCACCAGTCTTTCTGGTCAAACAATTGAAGTGCTGAATACGGACGCGGAAGGACGGCTGATTTTATGCGATGCGCTGACCTACGCCGAACGTTTCGACCCGGAAGCGGTCGTGGATATCGCCACCCTGACCGGCGCTTGCGTAATTGCCCTTGGCAACCATGCTTCCGGTCTGCTGGCTAACGACGACACCTTGGCGCGGACGTTGCTCCGGGCCGGCGAGCACGCTGGCGACCGCGCCTGGCAATTACCGTTGTGGGACGATTACCAAGAGCAATTGAACAGCAACTTCGCCGACATCGCCAACATCGGCGGACGCGCGGGCGGAACCATTACGGCGGCGTGCTTTTTATCGCGCTTTACCAAGAAATACGACTGGGCGCACCTTGACATTGCCGGCACCGCCTACAAAAGCGGGAAGGAGAAAGGCGGCACCGGCCGGCCGGTGCCGCTGCTCACCCACTTCCTGATCGAGCGCGCCACCGAGGAAAAACGCAAACACAAGGAAACTTGAGCATCCCCACGGAACCTTGGCGGACAGCGCCGATGACGGAAATTGATTTTTACACCCATGTGGCGGACAAGGGCCAAGTCGTGCGCACGCTGTGCGCCAAGGCGTTAGCGCAGAAAATGCGCGTTGTGATCTACACGACCGACCACGCGACGGCCAACCGCATCGATCTCATGCTGTGGAGCCACCCGCCGACCGGTTTTCTGCCGCACTGCCGCAGCGATCACCCTCTGGCCTCCGTCACCCCGGTCGTCATCGCCCACAATGGGGATCTCGTCGATCACGATGAAGTTCTGCTCAGCTTGAGCCCCCAGCGGCCGCCTTTTTTCAGCCGCTTCCGACGCTTAATCGAAATCGTCGGCCTCGACGAAGAAGACCAGCGGGCCGCCCGCGAGCGTTACCGCTTCTACCGCGACCGGGGGTATCCCCTCCGCCCGCACGATCTGAGCAAACGGAGCGACGCCCGTGGATGAAAACGCGGGGATACCGGATCACGGCGAGGTGCTCGATAAGCTGGATGCGCTATTGAATAAACATCGCGCGCCACTTGCGCCCTTCCGGCAAGCCACCGCGCCGCCGGCTCCTTCGCCCGCAGCGGACGGGGAAGACGCCGGGAACGCTATCCCCACCTTGACGGAAATCGCCGAACGCGCCGTGGAGCCGGACGCCATCCCCACGCTGACCCAAATCGCCGCCGCCCCCGAGCCCGCAGCGGAAACCGCGCCACCAACCGAACCGACCTCCCTGCTTCCCACGGCGGCGCTTTCCAGTGCCGCGCACGCCAACCTCGACCGGATGATTACGGAAACCCTGGAGCGGCGCATCGTGTCACAGCTCACTCAACACCTCGACCAATCGCTGGAAAACCTGCTGACGCAACTCAAGGAAGAAATCGCGCATTTGGTGCGCGAATCACTGGCCCAGGAATTGCAGCAATATCTCGACACCATCGTCAGCGACCTCCAGCACCACGACGGCGGCAACCGCTAGGAAAAACCGGCGACGCAGCCCAGCATGCCCGACCGCCTCGGCTTTCGGTTATAATTCCGGGCTTTGCACACCGCTGGAAACTGACCATGGAAATCGCCAAAAGCTTTGATCCCCACACTATTGAGCGCCGCTGGTACGCGCTGTGGGAGCAGCGCGGCTACTTCAAGACCACCACCGATGACGCCGCCCGGCCTGCTTATTGCATCATGCTGCCGCCGCCCAACGTCACCGGCACCCTGCACATGGGGCATGCGTTTCAGGATACGCTGATGGATATCCTCATCCGTTATCACCGGATGGCGGGATTCAATACCCTATGGCAACCCGGTGCCGACCATGCGGGCATCGCCACCCAAATCGTGGTGGAACGGCAACTGGAGCAAGAAAAAAGCAGCCGCCAAACGCTTGGCCGCGATGCGTTCGTCCAGCGCGTCTGGCAATGGAAAAACACCTCGGGCGCCACCATCACCCGCCAAATGCGTCGTCTCGGCGCCTCCTGCGATTGGTCGCGAGAGCGGTTTACCATGGATGACGGCCTATCCCAAGCGGTAACCGAGGTATTCAACACCCTATACGCGCAGGGACTGATTTACCGGGGTAAGCGGCTGGTCAATTGGGACCCGGTGTTACAAACGGCGGTGTCCGACCTGGAAGTGGTCTCCCAGGAAGAAACCGGTTCTCTGTGGCATATCCGTTATCCCCTGGAGACTGGGGACGGCTATGTAGTGGTCGCCACCACCCGGCCCGAGACCTTACTCGGCGACGTGGCGGTCGCCGTCAATCCCAACGACGAGCGCTACCGCCATCTCATCGGCAAACAAGTGCGTCTGCCCCTAGCCGAGCGCACCCTTCCCATTATCGCCGACGATTACGTCGACCCGGCGTTCGGCACCGGCTGCGTCAAAATCACGCCAGCCCACGACTTCAACGACTACCAAGTCGGTCAGCGCCATCATTTGCCGCCACTCAATATCTTTACCCTGGACGCCAGAATCAACACGCTGGCGCCAACAGAATACCAAGGGTTGGAGCGCTTCGAGGCGCGCCGCAAAGTGATCGCCGACCTGGAGGCGCAAGGACTACTGCACGCCATCGAACCGCACCGCTTGATGGTGCCGCGCGGCGACCGCTCCCACGCGGTGATCGAGCCGATGCTCACCGACCAATGGTTCGTCGCCATGGAGGGAATGGCCCAGCGCGCCTTGGACGCCGTTGCCCAGGGCGAGGTTAAATTCGTCCCGGAGAATTGGACCCATGTCTACAATCAATGGTTGGAAAACATCCAGGACTGGTGCATTTCCCGCCAACTCTGGTGGGGACACCGCATTCCCGCCTGGTACGACGAGGACGGCAACCATTATGTCGCCCGCAACGCAGCGGAAGCCCGCCGGCAAGCTGGCGGCAAAACGCTGCGCCAGGACGAGGACGTGCTCGACACCTGGTTCAGTTCCGCCTTGTGGCCGTTTTCCACGCTCGGCTGGCCGGAGAAAACGACGGAACTGGACACTTTTCTTCCGACCTCGGTACTGGTCACCGGCTTTGACATCATCTTTTTCTGGGTCGCGCGGATGATTATGATGGGGCTGCATTTCACCGACAAAGTCCCATTCCGCGAGGTATACGTCCATGGCCTGGTGCGCGACGCCGAAGGTCAGAAGATGAGCAAATCCAAGGGAAACGTCCTCGATCCCCTCGACTTAATCGACGGCATTACCCTGGAACAATTGCTGGAAAAGCGCACCGTCAACCTGATGAATCCGCAACAAGCGGAATCCATCGCCAAGACGACGCACAAGCATTTCCCCGAGGGCATTCCGGCCTTCGGCACCGATGCGTTGCGCTTTACCTTTGCCAGCCTCGCCACTTTTGGCCGCGATATCAAATTCGACCTCAACCGTTGCGAGGGATACCGCAATTTCTGCAACAAGCTATGGAACGCCGCCCGCTTCGTGTTAATGAACTGCGACGGCCAGGATGTCGGATGCGATGAATCGTTGCCGCTGTCCCGCAGCTTCGCCGACGACTGGATCATCGACCGCTTGCAGCAGACTGAGGCCGATGTCCACGACGCGATCCGCGGTTACCGCTTCGACATGGCGGCGCGCGCAGTGTACGAATTCATTTGGGACGAATATTGCGATTGGTATTTAGAACTCGCGAAGGTGCAACTGAACGGCGGCGACGACGCGACCCGGCGCGCCACCCGGAAAACGCTGGTGCGCGTGCTGGAAACCACGCTACGCCTTGCCCACCCGTTCATTCCTTTCATCACTGAGGAATTGTGGCAAGCCACCGCCCACCTCGCCGGGAAAAGCGGTGACAGCATCATGCAGCAACCCTATCCCGTCTCGGACCCCACGCGCGTCAACCCGGAAGCGGCGCGAGGAATCGACGCGCTGAAATCGCTGGTTAACGCCTGCCGCGCCCTGCGCGGGGAAATGCAGTTGTCGCCAGCACAAAAAGTTCCGCTTGCCGCTCAGGGAGACCCGGCGGCGCTGGAACGCTACGCGCCGTATCTGAAGGCCCTGGCGAAACTATCCGAGGTACTCATTGCCGACGGCGAGCTGCCCGTGGCGGATGCGCCCATCGCGGTGGTCGGCGACACCCGCCTGCTACTCAAGGTGGAGATCGATAAAACCGCGGAAACGGCGCGCCTAACCAAGGAGATCGCGCGCCTCGAAGGAGAAGTCGCCAAGGCGGAAACCAAGCTGGCCAATCCCCGCTTCGTTTCCCGCGCACCAGCGGCGGTTGTCTCTCAGGAAAAAGAACGCTTGGCGCAATTCCAGGCGACAGCGGCTAAACTGCAAGCCCAATTGGATAAACTCAGCAACTAGACCAAGCGAGACCGGTGTCGGTGCCCGCGTTCTCCTCGACGCGCACCCACGACGTTTCGTTGCGCACCACCGCGTAGATTGTCCATCGTTGGAATGCTTCCAGACTGCAAGTAAACTGCTTACGCCGCCCGGCGCCCACCAACACCCGATAGACGACGCAATCCGCATCCTCCCCCGCGGCAGGGTGGCGGGAAAGAACATGACGCACCGACCAATGGCGGCCGAAAACACCGTTACTGTAATCGCCGCCGACCCGAATCACGGGCTTTTTCATAATCATCCCTCTTGCATTCCAACGTCGGATGATCCTGTCATAGCGCGGCAACGCCCGCCATACCCCAAACGGGTAGAAAAAACCCCGCCGTGGCGGGATTTTTCATCATGCCCGGCGGCACGAGGAAAGTTACCAATGGGGTTGCGTCGCCTTGCCGCCCGCCGCCGCCATCAGCGCCTTACGAATGGCTTCGGGCGCGTCCATGATATTCATGAAACTATGATCGCCCATCATGCTGAGATCGGGAAAATCGATGGCGATGCGAAAACGCGCATAGAGCGCATAAATCTTGTTGCCGTCCACCAGGACTTCATAAGGCAGATAGGCGGTGGATTTAAGCGGTTTGAAATCGATCACGTGCATGATATAGCGATCGTCTTGATATTTATTCGCGGCGGACTGCATCGCCACGCCGAACACCGTTTCCTGCTTACCGGGAATATCGATCCGGTACACTTGCGTCACACCCGACTTGCCGGCGGCCAACCCCTTTTCCAGCGCCTTCACGGCGGCGTCATGACTGCCGTACTCGGCTAGCGTGCTGGGATCGGTAAAATACTCCATGCCGAACATGTAGTGGTAATGACGCAGCGCGTCCGCGGTCATTCCCTGGGCGCCGAACGCCTTCTCGTCCCCCAGCGCCTTGCGCAACGCGGCGGCAACCCCTGTTAGATCGCCCTTCATGCGGTAAGCGTTCGCCATGTACACCGGATTCGTGTAGGACACTTGCACCGCGTTCTTCACTTGCGTCACCGCTACCCGCTGCATGGCGCCAAAGCCGCCCATGGGCGATTGCGCCGCGTTGTTTTTCAGCGCCGCGTTGGTCACGATAATAATTTCGGCGTTGGCGTAAGGGGAATACGTCCCGGCGATGGTGAATCCGTTCGCCTGAAGCGCCTTTTTTGCCGCCGCCGCTTTCGCCGCGACCGTTCCCGGCCCATTGGACGCCAGAATAAAGGGTTTCAGCAACGCGCCGTCCGCCAGCGCGGCGAAGGAAATCAACAGCGACGCCAATATCCCCCCCTGGGTCATTCTTTTAAACATGAAAACACTCCTCGACGGCGCAATGGCCGGCAATACCGCCACGCACCGGAAAAATAAAATAGAAAGGGCTGAAAGAATCACTTTCAGCCCGGGTGTCGCTTCGCGAGTTGGCGAATAGCCGATTTAGAATTTCATGCCGTAGGCAATGCCCAGCGAATCTTCGTACATTTGAATTTTCTCATTGCCTGCTGTATTCCCGGTCCAGGTATTAAATAAACTCGAACCGGTCACCGAATTTTTGAAAGCGTGCATGTACGCCATGGTCAGCTCGGAATCCCGGCTCAGCCCATAGGTAAAGCCCAAGGTCGCATGATCCTGCACCACGCCCGGCGCGAGGATATTGAACGTCACGTCGCGAGACTGGATCGGATTGTCGGTATGGTCGTAACCAGCGCGCAAGGTCAGCTTGCGGCTATATTGGTATTCCACGCCCAGCTTAATAATATCCACGTCTTGCCAGCCGAAACCCCTCCCGTTATTGACGCCTAGGGTATTCGCCGTAGCTGGGTTGCCGTTGGTGCTTGAATTGGCGATGGCGTCCACATCGCTATAATTAATCCGCTGATAATCGGCGGCGATGGTCACTTTCGGCGTTGCCTTGACGGCGATGCCTAGATTCCAGTTGGACGGCAGGTCGAACTCGCCTTGGTTGGCGAACAATCCCTTGTATTTATCCATCTTGCTCATTTGCATTTTAGACGCATAGGCCGCGCCCAACGTCACGGTATTGCTCACTTTTCCCATCCAGCCAATGCGCACGCCCCAGCCGGTGGAGCTATCGTAACCCTGGTTGGTGAGGTGGTTGGGATCGGAAGAGAAGCCTTTAAACGCTTGCAAGCCCTCCGCCTTGAAACGCTGATAGCCGAACAGCGGCGCAATGCCGATGGAGTTGTTCTGATTGACCTTGTAGGCCACGGTCGGCGCAACGATCAATTGCATCAGGTCCACGCCCAACTTGCCCGTGCCGCACAGCAAATTATAGGCGCCGGTGCCGGTTGGGTTAAAAGTGCCACAGACCCCATTCCCGGCGGGAATTTGTCCGCCGGGATAGTCCGTGTTCATGCCGCCATTGCCGTAAACAGTCACGCCGAGCGATAGCCGGTTACTCAGCATTTTATTGTAGCCAAACTCGGGAATGAAAAAATTGGTGCTGCCGCTGTCCGCCTTGCCATTGAGTCCCGCGACGCTGCCGCTGCGTTCCGCGCTGCGCTGGGGACTGAACCAGTCCAACCCGATATCCAGCCGGTTGCCCGCGAACACCATCGCCGCCGGATTATTCGCGCCGCCGAAGGCGTCGTCCGCCATGGCGGTCGCCGCGCCCCCCATCCCTTCGGCTTTCATCCCGTAGCCATGGGAAAAATACCCATTAGTCGCCGATGCGATGCCGGGCGCCATCATCCCAGCCAATGCTAAAACCCCTACTAACTTTTTATATTGATAGTGCATTTTTTCACTCCTCGAATACAAGTGTTTGTTTCTGGAAGCAAGGCGTGCGTTGTTTCGCTTTTTTATTATATGCGGGCCATCTTACTCCATCATTCCCCGCTAACAAGCAATTTCACGCCGTTACAGTGCCTTTTCCCCACGAGAAGCCTGATACGGTCGTGTTTGTTGCACAAATACAACATACTGAAATCATTCAAATTATAAGACTATTCTTATATTCTTATTTATCGACAAGCTGCTTTCTGACGCATTTCACATCGGCACGGTTTAATGAAAAAGGGAACGATTTAATATCGGACGGCGGCGAATCGCCGAAAGGCCGGTTACAAGCGGAAATCCGGGGATCGCCGTTGCCGGGGCAGCCGGAAGTCTGGAAAGGTTTTCCGCTATCGATCAGCGGGGTCAGGCGATCGCTAGCGACACCGAAATCCACGATGCGTCCCATCGGGTCGAAATCCATTTGCGCTAGCCGCACCCCGCCGTAATCGATCAGAAAACGCGCTAACTGCACCCGCCGCCATTGCCCGCGATCGACGGCCGGCCATTGCGCCATCAGCGATCCTTTCTCGGGGAAAAAGGCGAACAAATGATTGTGTCCGCCTAACTCCTTGATTCGTTGTGCCGCTGCCAGCAATTCCCGCTCGCTCTCTCCCAACCCACAGATCAGATGCGCGCCGAAGTTTTCCGGGCCGAAGTTTTCCGCCGCCCATGCGATCGCTTGCCAGTAGCCGTCCCAACGATGCGGACTGTCCACGCCGCGACCCCGGGTGCGGTCAAAAATCTCCGGTGTCGCCGCGTCCAGGGCAACAGTAAATATCTCCGCGCCTTCCCGCTTCAACGCCATTACATCGTCACGGGACATGGAGGTGGGATTGGACAGAATGGATACCGGAATATGGGGCAACGCCTCGACCCATTGCGTGAGCAAGCGCAAGGTGTCTTCCCCCGAGCACGGATGGGTAATCATTGACAAGCACATACGCTGGAATCGTCCCCGATCGCCGCCGCGCCGTATCGCCTCCACAATGTCCCGATAGCGGTACGCGGGCCAATCGACCCGGATAAAGTTGCGCGCGGCGTAATCCCGCGCTTCCTCCCGGTGGCGGGCCAGACCGCAGTAGGCGCAATTGGCACGGCATCCCTCGGGATAAGTCAGCAGCAAGTTCAGGCAATGGGTGCAGTCGGTGCGGAACATTCTGCCGGGGAGCAATCCCAGGGTAATCGCCGCCGCCGTGGAAAGCTGCACGTATTCCGGCGAACGCAGCGACGGCGTGGGTAGAGACGGGTCAGGACGGCAAAACGACACATTACGCGCCATTGTCAAAACCTTCTTGGTCATCCCGGTAATAATCGGAAAAAGCGACCCAGCTTTCCCGCCACGTCGGCTCACCCACTTCGCCAGCCGCCAATCCGGTTTTTAATTGCCGCCGCCGCCGCAGCGCGCGGGCCAAGGCGTCGCCGAAGTGGTCGCGCATCTCCGCGTCGAATTGGGGCAAGGCATCCGCCGTCCCCCGCGCCAGCCAATCGGCGGCCGCCTGGCCGGCGGCCTCGCCGGAAATAACCGCGGCGGCGATTCCCGCGCCGCTGACCGGATGAGTAAACCCTCCAGCGTCGCCGGCAAATAACACATTGCCCACAACCAGCCGGCTACGCAGCCCGCTCACCGGCGCATAACCGCCGGTGCGCGATAGGATTCGGCTGCCGATCCGGCCTTCCGCGATTAATCGCCGGTGCAACGACTCCAGCGGCCTCTTCAGGCCGGACGCCGCGCCCTTATCCATTCCCACGCCCAAGTTCGCCACCTCGCCTTTGGGTAACAACCATGCATAGCCGCCGGGATAATGGTGGGAAAGCCAGAAGCAAGCGCGGCTTTCCCTGCGGGATAACGGCACGGTGTACTGACGGGTCGTGATCGCTGCTAAACGCGGCAGCCCCAATGCGCGCGCCACGCGCGATGCCGGACCGTCCGCCGCGATCAGCGCCCGGTAGCGGATAATACGCCGCCGGCCGCCGTGTTCCACCACGGCTAACGCGTCGCCGGCCGCCAAACCGGTCAACCGAGTTTGCAAGGAGAGGACAGCGCCCGCCGCTTCGGCCCTCGCGGCAAGCCGCCGGTCGAATTCCGCCCGGTCGATCATTAGGCTTTCCATCGCAGCCGTGTACGCGCGCCCGGACGGCAGCACCGTTTCCATGGCCGGCAGCGGCTGAACAACGGCCCCTTGCGCCCAGCGGGCCAATGCCCGGGGGATGAGTTCGGCGCATTGCACCGGCTCGCCCACACGGCGCTTGCGTTCTACCGCGATCACCTTGAGACCGGCGCGCGCCGCCGCCCATGCCGCGCACGCGCCTGCCGGACCTATGCCCGCGACCAGCACGTCGATATTATCCATTCGACGTTTCCAGCGGCGCGTCGGCGCTCGCTAACGCACGCTGCGCCACCGCGGCAAAGTTCTCCGGCGTGAGCCCCAGCATGTCCACCGGGTGTGCGTCGAAGAACGAGAGAATTGCCGTACGCAGCCGGGCCTGCGCCACGTTGCGCAACACCGTTTCCAGGTCGGCGATCGTCCGGGCGGGGCTCACGAAGAAATCGCCGCTGAACGCGATCTGCTTGATGCGGCGCGCGCGGCGGTCATAGGCGATCCCCACCCGCAACAAGCCGCCGGGAAACCGGCCGACGCCTTCCAGCAATGGCGCGTCGGCCGCCGGACGGCTATACAGGTTAATCCAATCGGGATGATCGATGGCGCGCAGCGCTACGGCGAAACGCGCCATTACATCCGCCGACGGATCCATGCAGCGCATGTCGGCGTCGAATTCCCGGCGAAACGCATCGCGCAAGCTTGCCATCGCCCGCGCCAACGGCGGCGCGTCTCCCAATAGCGCAGCCAGCGAAGCCACGCGTTCCCGGGCGGAAGCGATGGCCTTGCCCTGTAGTTTTTCCGCCGGGATGCGCAACACGCGCAGCATGTGTTCCACATCGAAACGCAGCAGCAACGTTCCTTGGTACATGAGGATGTCGCCGTCGAACGCGCCGCCGCTGCCGGAAATTTTCCGTCCGTTCACTTCGATGTCGTTGCGTGGCCGGAAGCGCGCATCGACCCCCAGCGCCCGGATGCCCATCGCCGCCGCCTCGCAAATACGCCGCGCCACCGTCTGCATATCGGCGACTCCCACGGTCTGCCGGTGCAAATAGAGCTCCCAGCCTAGCTGATGTTCGTCGAAATAGATGGCGCCGCCCCCCGTGATGCGGCGCTGCACGGCGATACCGTGGTTTTGGCAATAGTCCAGCGCGAGCTCCTGCGCCGCGCTTTGATGATAGCCGAGCAGCGCGCTCGGCTCGAACCGGAGGAAACGCAGGGTGTCGGGAATTTCATCCGCGCACCGCGCCTCGAGCAGCGCCCGATTGAAGGCAATGTTTTCGGCGGCGGGGCGCAGTCCGGTGTCGATCACCTGCCAGGCGGCGCGCATCAGGATGCGTCGCAGGGAAAAGAAGCGCCGGGCGACGCGATGCCGCCGCCGCAGCGGCTAGCGATTAGGCGACGCAGCGGCGGGGTAAAGCCCGCCGCAGAATTGGCGGAAGGCAGCGCTCCAGCGGTGGCGCAGCAGCTTCCCGCGAGCGACACCCGGCGGCCAAGACGTACTGCTAGTTCCACGATACCGTCGGTAGGGTGGGCGATACCGTCAAAACCGGCCATTACCGCGTAACTGTCGATCGCGGCTTTCGTCCGGCCGGCAGGGCGCGCACAGCCCAAGCGCAGGGACAGCGCCGGCAATAACCGCCGGGCGTCCAGGAAGAAGCGGCCGATCGCGGTTGCATCGGGAATCACGAATGGCCGGTTGCGGGGCGCATAATACGGCATGACGACCACCAGCACCAAGGCGGCGGGCGGGTGACGCCGCACCATGTCCAAGGCATGATATTCGCCGAGTAGCTTCCCATAATGCAGCCCGGCGACGATATGCGGTACCACCCGCATGCGGGTCGCGGTTAACAGCGCCAGGCTACGCTCGAAATCATCCACGCTGCGCTGCAAATGATATACCTGGGCAATAGTCTCTTGCGCGCCGATCAAATCCAGCATCGCGACGTCCACGCCGCATTGCGCTAAGCTGTTGGCAGAAGACTCGTCCACCAGCGCGGTATGCACCGCGATCTCGAACGCCGGATACGCGGCTTTGATACGCTGGATCGTGGAATAATAGGCGTCGTATTTCACGGTATTGCGACGGTTGGAGCCGCCAGTCAGCAGCATGCCGCGCCCGCCTTGTGCGATTAACCGCTCAGCGGTGCGCCACAGCGCCTGTGGGGTGCGCGCCGCGCACATTGGCCGCAGTATCCTCGCCCGGCAATGGTCGCATTGCAGTGCGCAATCGGCGCCCGTAATCGACACCGCCGGCCAGCCACCGGTATGGCCAGGAGATATCTCGTCGCTTGCGTAACATTTAACACTGGGGGTAAAAAAATGGAGCGGGCGTCCGGCGGCGCCATCCAGGGAAGCCAGGTCGCCGACCAACGGCCGATCCAGCGCCAGATCGTGCAATGAGTCGACATGGCGCAGTTGATGCAGCCAATCGTCCTTATCGCTCATACAATATGGCCCCGGCAGCTAGCAACCATCGAACCCCTCGGCTTCCATCCGAACCTCGACGGCGGACAATACCGCTTCTCCGGCGAGCAAGGTATTGCATTCGCCCAGCCAGTCGCTAGGTTGCAGCACCGCGAGCCAACCCTCGCCGTAGGGATCGGCGTTGATTGCCTCGGGTTCGGCCAGCAATGCTTCATTAACCGCGACGATCACCCCGGATATCGGCGCCTTGACCGGGCCGACCCATTTGCCGGACTCCACCGTGCTGACCGAGCGGCCTTGGCTGACCTCCCGGCCCGTTTTTTTCGGCGTAAACGCGACGATTTGTCCCGCCAAGGAGCAGCCATAGGATGTCATGCCGATCGTTACCGTCCCATCCGGCTCCCGCCGCGCCCACACATTGTCCTCGATATTGTAGAACAGGGCATCGGGAAAATCACAGCCGCGAACCTTCGCCATTCGCCATCCTTGTTTTCATGGAGTGGAAAATTTTTACTATCCAACGCCGTCTCCAGAAATAAAAACGGCAGGGACAAGCCCTGCCATTCCAAAAATCCCTAAAGACGGAATAAGTCGTTCACATATACAGTGAGATATCAGACTCGCCGGCAAATTCAAAAAATTTGGCGGCGCCTGCATACTCGATCCCATCGATGAACTCGCTATGGTCGAAACCGAACAACTCGACCGTCATCTGACACGCGATAAACTTCACCTCGGCTTCCTGACTCAACTCGCGCAATTCGCCGATACCGGCAACGCCGTTATTTTTTATCGTTTGTTTCATCAGGGAAGTCGCCAGATTCTCGAACCCGGGAACAATCGACATAACCGCGTTGGGAATATTCCAGTTGATTTTCCTGAACCAATCCGGCCCGAACGGCATTTTCATCGGCATGGCGGGATTCCCCAGAGGGCTGACCTTCAGGCCGCTAAGATCCTTCTTCAACAGACCCAAGCCATAAAAGGTGAAAAAAATCTCCACCTCATAGCCCAGCGCCGCAGCCGTGGACGCCAGAATGTACGGGGGATAGGCCCAATCGAGCGTACCCTTGGTTGCGATAATGGCGAGCTTCTTATCCATGCGTAGGGTATCCTTGCAATAAGCTGTAACGAACGATCAATGGGGATGATTCCCGCCTATTTCTTCTTCATGAAGAAGACGTATTCGCCGCCCGCTTCGGCGGAAGAAAGCAGTTCGTTGCCGGTTTGCTTGGCGAACGCCGCCATGTCCTTCACCGCGCCCGGGTCGGTGGCGGTGATTTTCAGCACTTGACCAGCGCCCAGCTCGGCCAGGGATTTCTTGGTGCGCAAAATCGGCAGAGGGCAATTCAAGCCACGGGCGTCCAGTTCTTTATCACATTCCATCTTAATCTTCTCCTTTTAGGCATTAACCACTACGAAAATTCGTGCAAAGTGTCTATTTATAATCCAGCCATCTGGACATTGCAACCCCCTTTACGGCGGCAGGGGCCCTCACGCAACGGTTCCAAGCGGTTGCCCCGCGCGCAGCCATGCCATCATTCCGCCTTGCAGATTGAACACATTGTCGAACCCCCTGGACGTTAGGAAAGCGCATGCCTGAGCGGAGCGCGCTCCGCTTTGACAATAAAAGATGGTCGGCGTCCGCTTGCATAATTCGTCCGCCTTGAGCGGCAACAGATACAAGGGAATATGGGCGGCCCCGTCTATGCCGCCGCGCGCCACTTCCGCCTCGGTGCGAACATCCACCAAAACCACCGGCGACTCCCGGCGGATTTTTTCCAGCCCAGGAATATCTAGCTCCATGATTCCAAACATAAATTACCTATCAAATCAAAACATCACGCTTTGCTAATATACAAGATTGCAATAAAAATGCAATGCGCGGCGGAACCGCCATCCCTTATCCCTATCAGTTCGCCAGCCAATGGCCGGATTTGCCGCCGCGCTTCTCCCGCACCCGAATACCGTTTATCGTCATACCACGGTCCACCGCCTTGCACATATCGTAGATCGTCAGCAGCCCGATGCTGACCGCCGTCAACGCCTCCATCTCTACGCCGGTGCGCCCTAAGGTCTCGACGGTCGCTACGCACTCGATCTCCGCCGCGCGTTCCCTGATATGGAAATCGACGCCGATCTTGGTCAGCGCCAACGGATGGCACAGTGGAATCAGATCGGCGGTTTTTTTCGCGCCCTGGATGGCGGCGATACGCGCCACGCCCAGCACGTCGCCTTTCTTACTGCCGCCCGCCAGCAGCAATGTCAGCGTTTCCGGCCGCATGCTAATCGTACCTGCCGCGCGGGCGACGCGACGAGTTTCGTCTTTCTCCGCGACATCCACCATGTGCGCCTGTCCCTCGGCGTCAAAATGTGTAAACTGGCTCATTATTGCAACCCTTCGCTCTCCCAATGAACTTTCCGCCCGTTATGACCGTCATTGCCTAATGAAGCCCTATCTTAGCATTATGAAATATCTCCACCTACTGGCCGCTCTGGCGCTCGCCATGCCGAGCGCCAGAGCGGACGGCTTGCCCAGCCTGGGGGACGCCTCGCAAAGCGCGTTTTCCCCCCAGCAACAGCGGCAGCTGGGCAATGAAATTATGCGGGAAATCCGCAACAGCCGCCATTACGACGACGATCCCGAGCTAACGGACTATATCAATCACCTCGGTTACCGCTTAGTCGCGCATAGTCCGGAAAATACGGCGCACTACCATTTTTTTATTGTCAATGACAACACCATTAACGCATTCGCGCTGCCTGGCGGCTATATCGGCGTGCATACCGGCTTGATCCTCGCCACGCAAAGCGAATCGGAACTCGCCAGCGTGCTGGCCCACGAACTGGGCCATGAAGTCCAGCACCATATGTCGCGCATGGCGGCTCACCAAAAGCGGTTAATGATCCCCGCGCTGGCCGCGCTGGCGGTTGCTATCCTCGCGTCCCGCACCAACACCCAAGTATCCGACGCCGCGCTGGCCGCCGCCCAGGCGGGAACGGCGCAAAGCACGCTGAACTTTAGCCGCCACGACGAGGAAGAAGCCGACCGAGTGGGGTTGCAAATCCTAATTAAGTCCGGTTTCGACCCCCGCGCCATGCCAGCGTTTTTCCGCCGCTTGTTGAAAAAAACCCGGCTGTACGAGAACGATGCGCCGGTTTATCTACGCACCCACCCGCTCACCACGCAACGGATCGCCGATCTGGCAAACCGGGTAGCCGACCTCCCGTACCGCCAGGTGCCGGATAGCCTGATGTTTCAGCTCATGCGCGCCAAACTACGCGCCGCGCAAGGAACACCGCAAACCGCGGTGCAAACCTTCGAAAATAACCTACGGGAGCAGAAATACGCCAACGAAGCGGCCGAGCGCTATGGTCTGATCCAGGCGTTGATACGAGCACGCGCGTTCCCGGAAGCCGACCGCCAGCTTGCCCTATTGCTGAAGCAGGGGCCGGCCAGCCCGGCCATCGACACCTTGGCGGCGAAATTGAAAACGGCCGAAGGCAAGGGGAAAGACGCTATTATCGAATACCGTGCGGCGCTCCGAGACTTCCCCGGCTACCGCGCACTCTACTATGGCTATATCGAGGCGTTGCTGCAAAACCGGAACAGCGCGACGGCCTTGAAAACAATCGACGGCAAGCTGGCCAGCCACCCCGACGACTACCGCTTATACGCGTTTCAGGCCCATGCCTACGCCCAACAAGGCAACAATTTGTTGCGCCATCAAGCGATGGCGGAAGCCTACGCCCATCTAAACAATCTGTCCGCCGCCATCGAGCAATTGCAGCTCGCGCTCAAAAGCGGCGGCGGCACATTCTATCAACTCGCCGCTATTGAAGCGCGCATGAAGGCTTTGCGCGCGCAAAGCGCGGCAAATCCCAAGCCATAAGGCGCGTCCCGGCGCAAAGACACACGCGTTGCCGATGATCCAAACCGGCGGCGTTAGTCCATTCCTACCAACGCTAGAAAAATTAAGCATCTAGACGCGGAAAACACTTGCGCAAGGCGGAAAAGTTTGAGTATGCTTGCAGGCAAGCGCCAATAAAAAAGAGCTGTGAGGGTTAAGGATAGAGCGGATCACCGCCCGATTCCTCAACGCTTCGATAATAACCTAAAGATGATGGAGGATGTCTATGAGGAGGAAACCAATCGCCCTTCTGTTGAGCGGAATTGCCGCTATCGGCTTATCCGTCTCCGCCTTGGCCGCGGATACGGTGACCGTCCCCAAGGAAGCCCTGCCGCATGCCAAGCCCGTCTTTGCCGTCACCCCCGCGGCGCCGACATCGGCGGAAACCGGCAAGCAGATCGCCTTCAGCCGCAAGCACGGGAATTGCCTGGCATGCCATGCATTCCCTAACGTTCAGGCACAAATGCCTGGATCAATTGCGCCCCCGCTGGTTGCCATGAAATTGCGTTATCCCAATAAATCGGTCTTGCGGGCCCGTATCTGGAATGAGATGAAGTTCAATCCCAATACCGCCATGCCGCCATTCGGCAAGCATAAAATTCTAACCAAAGAAGAGATCGATAAAGTCGTCGATTTCCTTTATACCCTGTGATTTGCTTTACTTTACGGAGACTTTTTCAATGAATCACCAACGCAGAACCTTTCTCAAGAGCTCCGGCGCCGCCGGCACCATTGCGGCCGCGGTTGCGGCGGGCTTGCTGAAGCCGACGCAAGTGCTGGCCGCCGACTGGAACAAGAGCGCCTTCACTGCCGACAAAGCGGCGGCCGCGCTGAAAAACTACGGAATTTCCTCGCCATCGCGGAGTAAGGACGTTCTGCTTAACGCGCCCGACATCGCTGAAAACGGCGCGGTCGTTCCGGTGACCATTACCAGTAACATTCCCAATACGGAAATGGCCTTCCTGGTCGTCGCCGACAATCCCAACCCGATGGCCGCCTCCTTCACCTTCGCCAATGGCGCGGAAGGTTTTATTTCCACCCGCGTTAAAATGGCCAAGACGTCCTATGTTAAGGCTTACATCAAGGCGGACGGCAAATATTACTTCGCGGAAAAACAGGTCAAGGTCACCATTGGCGGATGTGGCGGCTAACCACGTTACGATGAGGCAGGGACGCCCTCCGCCCTTGCTGTTTAAAACCGCTTTTTTTACTTAATTTGAAGGAATAGGAATTATGGCAAAACCAGGACCGATGAGAATGCGGGCTCGCCTTGTCGGCGATTACGCGGATGTTAAAGTATTGATGTCTCACCCGATGACAACCGGACGGCGTAAAGACCGCAAAACCGGAAAGCTCATCCCGGCACACTTCATCACCAATATTGACGCGACGTTGAACGGGAAACCCGTGCTGACCGTCGAGTGCAATCAATCGATTTCCAAGAACCCCTTCTTCGGCTTCAAGGTAAAAGGGGCTAAAGCCGGCGATAAGGTCACGATTGATTGGCTTGATAACGAAGGTGAGAAAGATAGCATCACGGGCACCGTATCCTAATAACGCCATGATGTTGACGTACGCACTGGGCCGCCACCGGCCCGGCAAACGTGCTTGCACCTTAAGAAGAAGGAGGAGGACAAAATGAAAAGGATGATCCTTGCACTGGTCGGCGCCATACTGATTGCCGCACCATTGGCCGCGTTCGCCGGTCCGAAGCATGACCGGGAAGAGCTGATCCACTTTTTCAACAGCCGTTACCCCAATGTCAAGTTCAATGACTACGTGTACGGTTCCATGGCGTTCAATCCGGACGCGAAAGCGCAATACGAGAGCATCATGGAATTTCCACCGTTCACACCAGTGATCGAAAAAGGCAAGAAAATGTGGGAAAAGCCGTTCAAGAATGGCAAAACCTTCGCCGGTTGCTTCCCCAACGGCGGGAAAAACGTGGCGGGCGACTACCCGATGTTCGATAACAAGCTGGGCAAGGTCGTTACATTCGAGATGGCGATTAACCAATGCCTGAAAAAGAACGGTGAACCGCAACTTAGCTACCGCAATATGAAAACCATGGGGGTCCTGGTCAGCTATGCGCGCACCTTGTCCGACGGCATGAAAATGAATATTAAGGTTAACGGGCCGGGCGCGCTAGCCGCCTACACCCGGGGCAAAGAGTTTTTCTACCGCCGCCGCGGCCAGTTGAACTTTGCTTGCGCCACCTGCCACGTCGATAATGCCGGCAAGCGGCTGCGGTCTCAAATTCTCTCGACGGTGGTCGGGCAAGCGACCCACTGGCCGGTATTCCGCGGCGGCACTCGTTTGTTCACGCTGCAAAGGCGTTATGTCGGCTGCAATAAGCAAGTCCGCGCCGTACCGTTCAAACCCGGTAGTGAGGTCTATAACGACCTGGAATATTTCGAGTCTTACGTCAGCAATGGCCTGCCGATGCACGCATCGGTTTTCCGGCCATAGAATATTCCGGGGAAATGCCCCGGAACGCCGTTGTTAAGAAACACCTAATTAAAATTACATATAAGGTAACGCGCCCGTGGATAAAGGGGAAACGGGCGCGTTTTTTTGAACAGAACCGTCATCAATCTTGGAGTGAACAGACCCAATGAACCGTCGAGAATTTCTTCAGATGCTTGCCGTGGCGGCCGCTTCCGGCCTAGCCCTCGATAGCGAGAACCTACTAGCGGCCGGCAACCCGTCCGATCTGTACCGACTACCCAAATTCGGCAACGTGTCCTTGTTGCATTTTACCGACTGCCACGCGCAGTTAATGCCGATTTATTTCCGCGAACCCAGTATGAACATCGGCGTGGGAAAAAGCTGGGGCCAACCGCCGCACTTAGTCGGCGAGCATCTATTGAAACACTTCGGCATCCAACCCCACACCCGTGACGCGCACGCCTTCACCTATCTGGATTTTGCCGAAGCCGCCAAGACATATGGTAAGGTCGGCGGCTTTTCCCATTTGGCCACGTTGGTGAAGCAAGTCCGCGCCCAACGCCCCGGCAGTCTGTTGCTGGATGGCGGCGATACCTGGCAAGGCTCCGCGACCGCCCTCTGGACCAAGGGACAAGACATGGTGGATGCAACCAAACTGCTGGGCGTCGATGCAATGACCGGCCATTGGGAATTCACTTACGGCGCGGAGCGTGTCATGCACCTGGTGAATAACGACCTCAAGGGCCATATTGAATTCCTCGCGCAAAACATCAAAACCAACGATTTCGGCGACCCGGTTTTTCCACCCTACAGTCTAAAGGAAGTCAATGGCGTCTCCGTCGCCGTGATCGGCCAGGCATTTCCCTACACGCCTATCGCCAACCCGCGTTATATGGTGCCAGATTGGACGTTCGGCATCCAAGACGTCCATCTGCAATCGGTGGTCAACGAAGTACGCGGTAAGGGCGCGCAAGTGGTGGTCGTCCTGTCTCATAACGGCATGGACGTGGATGTTAAGATGGCGAGCCGTGTCACCGGCATCGACGCCATTATGGGCGGCCATACCCACGACGGCGTTCCCGCGCCGACCATTGTTAAAAACGCCGGGGGCAAGACCTTAGTCACCAACGCGGGTTCCAACGGCAAGTTCCTTGCCGTGCTGGATTTCGATGTGAAGAACGGCAAGGTGGCCGACTACCATTACCGGCTGCTGCCGGTCTTCTCCAATCTGCTCGCGCCGGATCCCGCCATGGCCGGACTCATCGAGAAAGTCCGCGCCCCTTACAAGGATAAGCTCAACGAGAAACTGGCGGTAACCGAAGGACTATTGTACCGCCGCGGAAATTTCAACGGCACCTTCGACCAGGTGATTCTGGACGCGCTGATGACCGTCAAGGACGCGGAAGCCGCGTTCTCTCCAGGATTCCGCTGGGGCACTTCGCTACTGCCGGGTAACGAAATTACGATGGAGCGGGTGATGGATCAAACCGCCATCACCTACCCCGCCACGACGGTGAATCACTATACCGGCAAGCAGATCAAAGCCATCATGGAAGATGTCTGCGACAATCTCTTCAATGCCGACCCCTATTATCAGCAAGGGGGGGACATGGTTCGTGTCGGCGGCATTGGCTATACTTGCGATCCAACCCAGACCATCGGTAAACGCATCAGCCAGATGACGATCAACGGCAAACCCGTCGCGCCCGACAAGAAATATAAGGTCGCCGGATGGGCGCCGGTCGCGCCGAACCAAACCGGTGAGCCGATTTGGGAGGTTGTCGCCAGCTATTTGCGCGATAAGAAGGTTATCGCGCCGGGTAAACCCAACGTGCCGACCTTGGTGAACGTTAGGGGAAACCCGGGCATTGCGATGACCACCTAAGAACTGTCTGTCAAAATGCGCGGGAAAAGGGGGCGAACGCCCCCTTCCTTATGTCACGCGCCGCCGCGCGTAGGAGGAGAAATATTCCGTTATAATGGCGTATTAGGAACTTGCCCGTACCCGGCCTGTCATTCGTTATGTTTGAATTGGCGCGCTCCATGACTCCCCTCTCCCGCAAACGCCTCGTTATCCTTGTCCTACTTGCCGCCACCATCGCGGCGGGCGGCTATGGCTGGTGGCGCCATGCCACCGCCGATAAAGCGCCGCGCTATCAAACCACAGCGGTAGACCGCGGCGACATCACCCAAACCGTCGCCGCCAACGGCACGCTGAACCCCGTGGTGCTGGTCAATGTCGGCACCCAGGTGTCGGGAACGGTCAGCAAACTGTATGCCGATTTCAACGACCGGGTGAAGCCCGGTCAGGTGCTTGCCCGCCTAGACCCCGCGCTGTTTCTCGCGCAACTGCGCCAAAGCCAAGCCGGTCTCGCCAGCGCCCGTGCCCATTTTGTCCTGGCGCGGACCAAGGCGCGGCGCAGCCACCAACTTTTTTCCAGGGGTTTTGTTTCCGCCAACGACATGGATCAAGCCAAAGAAACGCTGGCCGCGGCCCGCGCCCAAGTCGCCCTCAGCCAGGCGCAAGTGCGCCGCGACCGCACCAACCTCGACTACAGCATTATCCGTTCGCCGATCTCCGGCGTGGTCGTGGCACGTAACGTGGACATTGGCCAAACCGTGGCGGCGAGCTTCCAAACGCCCACCCTGTTTCAAATCGCGAAGGATTTGCGGGTCATGCAAATCGATACCAGCGTAGCGGAAGCCGATATTGGACAAATTCGCATCGGTCAACCGGCGCGGTTCACCGTGGACGCCTATCCTAATGCGCGCTTCCACGGCAAGGTGCGGCAAATCCGGCTGAATCCCACCATCCAGCAAAATGTGGTCACCTACAATGTCGTGGTCGCGGTGGACAACGCGGAAGGCCGACTGATGCCGGGCATGACCGCCCATGTCAACATTATTGTCGAACACAAGCCGCACGCCTTGCGCGTGCCGAACGCCGCGCTGCGCTTCAAACCCTCGCCTGGCGACCACGTACCGCCTGCGGAAAACCTTGGGACGAATGTCGTCTACCGCCTGCGCGATCGTCAACTCATCCCGGTGCCGCTCAAAACCGGCGCCAGCAGCAGTCGTTACACCGCGGTGCTTTCCGGAAATCTCAAGGAAGGCGATCACCTCGTCACGCGGGAACGCGGCGGCAACACCCGGGCAGGCGGTAAGTTCCGCATCCGGCTATTTTAGGCGGCCCGGCAACCACCGCCATTCGCTGATTCATTTTTCCATGTCCATCACACCCCTCATTCGAATCGCGCATTTACACAAGCACTACGGCACTGGTGGCGAACAACGGCTAGCGGTATTGCACGATATCAGCCTGACCATCGAACAGGGAGAATTCGTCGCCATCATGGGGCCGTCCGGCTCGGGTAAATCCACCTTCCTGAACATTCTGGGATGTCTCGATACGCCCAGCCAAGGCGATTATTATCTCGACGGCCGCGAAGTAGCGGGGCTCGACGGCAATGCGCTCGCCCGCATCCGCAATCAGCGGATCGGTTTCGTTTTCCAGGGCTTCAACTTGCTCAAACGCGTCACCACGATCAACAATATTGCATTACCGCTACTTTACGCCGGCATGGGGAAAGTGGCGCGGCGGCGGCGCGCTCTCGATCTTCTCGGCCCGCTAGGGCTGGAAGCGCACGCTGAACGAACGCCCAGCCAGCTGTCCGGCGGCCAACAACAGCGGGTCGCCATTGCCCGCGCCCTATCGACCCAGCCCGCGCTGATTCTGGCAGACGAACCAACGGGAAACCTGGATACCCGCACCGGCGGCGAGATTATGGAAATTTTCAAGGCCCTCAACCAGCAAGGCATTACCCTCATTCTGGTCACCCATGAAGCGGACATCGCCCGCCACGCCAAACGGTTGGTGCGCTTCGTCGATGGCCGCATTGTCTACGACGGCGTGGTCGAACCATGAAAGCTGGCGATCTTCTCGGCGAGGCGTGGCGCGCCATGACGCTGAACCGGCTGCGCGCCGCCCTCACCATGCTCGGTATCGTGATCGGCGTGGGGGCAGTCGTGCTGATGCTCGCCATCGGTAAAGGCGCCGAATACACCGTCAACCGCTCCATCGCCGCGCTGGGCAGCAATTTACTGATCATTCTCCCCGGCGCCACCACCTCCGGCGGTTTACGCTCCGGCACCGGCAGCGCACCCACGCTGACCGCCGCCGACGCCGTGGCGGTCGGCCGCCTGAACGCCGTCGAGGACGCCGCCCCGGTTTATCCCGGCACCGCCCAACTGGTGTATGGCCCCAGCAATTGGAGCACGCGAATTTCCGGCGTTACCCCCAACTACTTCAGTATCCGTAACTGGTCACTGGCCTCCGGTCATTTGTTCAGCACAAACGACGTGCGCGCGGCCAGCCGGGTCGCGATACTCGGGCAAACCGTCGCCCGCAATTTATTCGGCGCGGCCAACCCGATCGGAAAAAGCATCCGCATCATGAACAATCCTTTTCGAGTCATCGGTCTCCTCCACGCCAAGGGACAAAGCCTTACCGGCAGAGACCAAGACGATATCGCCTACGTGCCGATCACCACGGCGCAAACCAAACTGTTCGGCACCCCATTTCCCGGCACCGTGCGCTACATTATGGTTCAAGGCGTCAGCGCCGGACAGATGAAGGAAGCGGAACAGGAGATTACCCGCCTGCTGCGCCAGCGTCACCATCTGCGGAAAGACGCCGAGGCGGATTTTTCCGTGCGCAATCTCACCGCTATGGCGCAAGCCGCGGCCAGAGCCACCCAGGCGGTGTCCTTCATGCTCGGCGCGATCGCCTCCATTTCCCTGCTGGTGGGCGGCATCGGCATTATGAATATCATGCTGGTGTCGGTGACCGAGCGCACCCGGGAAATCGGCATTCGCATGGCGGTCGGCGCGAAACGCCGGGATATTCTGCTGCAATTCCTACTGGAGGCGCTCATTCTGTGCATTGTGGGCGGCGTGGCGGGAATCGCGCTGGGAATCGGCGGCGCCTGGCTGGCCAGCGCCGCCGCCGGCATGGTGGTTGTGGTCACCTCTAGCGCCATCGCCCTGGCTTTCTTATTTGCCGCGGCCATCGGCGTCTTTTTCGGCTATTATCCGGCGCACAAAGCGGCGCTGCTCAAACCGGTCGAGGCGCTGCGCTACGAATAGAAATGCTCGGCTATGCTGTCATCATTCGGTATAGTACTATTTTCCACGTATCGTTAAATCGAACAACGCATGTGTTCTCCCCCGCAGAGCAGTAACATCGTCTGGCACCACGCCATGGTCGACCGCGCCGACCGTGAGCGCCTTAACGGCCACAAAAGCGCCATCGTCTGGTTCACCGGGCTGTCCGGTTCCGGCAAATCCACCCTGGCCCACGCGGTGGAAGAACGGCTGCACGCACTCGGCTGCCGCAGCTTTGTCTTCGACGGCGACAACGTGCGCCACGGATTATGCGGCGACCTGGGATTTTCCGTCCGCGACCGCGAAGAAAATATCCGCCGCATCGGGGAGATGGCGAAGCTGTTCATCGAGGCCGGCGTGATCGCGCTCACGGCGTTTATCTCGCCTTTCGCCCGCGACCGCGAGCGGGTGCGCCATCTCGTCACCGCCGGGGATTTCATCGAAGTCTATTGCCGCTGCTCCCTAGCTGTCTGCGAACGCCGTGATACCAAGGGCCTTTACCGCCGCGCGCGCGCCGGCGCCATCGCCGAATTCACCGGAATTTCCTCCCCCTACGAAGAACCGAAGACCGCGGAGCTGATCGTGGAAACAGGGGAAGACACGTTATCCGCCTGCGCCGATCAAGTGGTGACCTTCCTGCGGCGGCGGGGCGTCGCGCCCGGCCATGACCACGCTTAACCCGCTGCGCGCCAGCGCGCGCCTTTACCGGCATCGCTACCTGGTCGGTCAATTAACCCGCCGCGAGGTCTTGCTGAAATATCGGGGGTCGTACCTGGGCATCGGCTGGTCGTTCTTTTATCCACTATTGCTGCTCGCCACCTTTACTTTAGTGTTCGGGCACATATTCGGCGCCCGCTGGCATGCGCGCGCCCACCCCGCCATCCCTCTCGTGCTGGTCATGTATTGCGGACTAGCGGTATTCAATCTGTTCGCCGAAACCGCCGCCGCAGCGCCGCGGCTCATCCTCGGCTATCAAAGTTACGTCAAGAAAATCATCTTCCCCACGGAAATCCTGCCGCTGGTGCTGGTTATGTCCAGCACGGTGCACGCCGCCATTAATTTCATGATATTGCTGCTGTTTATCGCCTTGTTCGCCAAGCTGCACCTGACGCTGCTGCTTGTCCCGCTGATCTTGTTGCCGCTCTGGCTGTTCGTTCTCGGCGTCGCTTGGCTGCTCGCCGCGACGGGGGTGTTTGTCCGCGACTTAGGCCATGTCATGCCGGTTTTCGTCCAGATATTGATGTTTCTCTCGCCGGTCTTTTATCCTCAAAGCGCCGTGCCGGCCTCGTTGCAATGGCTTTACCATATTAATCCCTTAGGCGTTATTATCGAGGAATTACGGCAAGTGGCCTTATGGGGCGTTCCGCCCGATTGGATAAAATGGCTGGCCGTACTGACAGTCAGCGGCGCTACCGCGCTTGCTGGCTACGCCTTCTTCACGCGTAGCCAGGAGGAGTTCGCCGATGTCCTCTGAGACCGTGATCTCCGTCCGCAACCTGAGCAAGCATTATCGGATTTATGATCGCCCCGTCGATCGCATCCGGCAAATGCTATCCTTGGGCGGGAAAAAGCATTACCGGGAATTTACCGCTCTCGACGACATTCATCTGGATATCCGCCGCGGAGAAACCGTCGGCATCGTCGGCCGCAATGGATCGGGAAAAAGCACCCTGCTGCAACTAATCTGCGGCATCCTAAAACCGACAATGGGCGAAGTGCGGGTCAATGGGCGCATCGCCGCTTTGCTCGAATTGGGCGCCGGCTTCCATCCCGAATTCAGCGGGCGAGAAAATATTTATATGCACGCCGCGATTATGAATATCCACCGCGAGGAAGCGAGTAACCGCCTGCCGGAAATCGCCGCCTTCGCCGACATCGGAGATTTTCTCGACCAGCCCGTTAAAACGTATTCCAGCGGCATGTTCGTGCGCCTGGCGTTCGCCGTGGCGATCGCCATGTCGCCGGATATCCTTATTGTCGATGAAGCCTTGTCGGTCGGCGATGCGCTGTTCCAGGCCAAATGCTTCGCCAAATTCCGGGAATTCAAGGCGCAGGGCGTTACCATTTTATTCGTGACCCATAGCCTCGATCTCATTACCTCCCATTGCGACACGGCGTTCATGCTCGATCGCGGCGTATTAGCCGCGCGCGGCTCCCCCAAGACGGTTATCGATCAATACCGCCGTAACATTGCACTTAAGGAAGAATGCCGCCAACAAGCCGCCTTCCCGACGCCCGCGCCAGCCGCGCTGGAATGGCCACGCGCGTTCGAACTGAATCCGGCGGAGAATCGCTATGGTTCGGGAGAGGCGGAAATACGCGAGGCGGGACTGTTCACGGAAAACGAAACACCCAGCCAAATTTTCATGCGTAACGCCCCCTTTAGCATCCGGCTCCATATCCACGCCCACCACGACGTGGCGTCCCCCATTGCGTCCTTCGTTATCAAGGACGTGAAGGGCACGGTGCTCTGCGGCACAACCACCTTGATGGAACACCTCGACCTCGGCCCCCTCGGCAGCGGAAAACGCCTCATGGTCGTTTTCCGGCAAACCATGCGGCTGAACCCGGGACATTACCTGCTTTCCGTCGGATGCCAAACACTGGGCGAGGAAGGATATATCCCCTACGACGTTCGCTTGGATCTCGTCGCATTTCAGGTCGTCAGCGATGGGGATCGCCCCGGCGTATTCGATCCTGAATCGACCATTGAGTGGCGCCATCTGAATAATTTAGCGCAGCGCGAGGAAGACCAGCCATGACATCGACGCACATTAATATCTGGCCCTTGGCTAAAATCATCGCCCCGGAAACCATCACATGGGGCGACCACATCATTATCGACGACTTCGTATTTATCGGCGCGCAACGCGAGCTCATTATCGGCAACTACGTTCATATCGCCACCCATAGTTCAATTACGGGGGGCGGCGAATGTATTCTGGCGGATTTCTGCGGCCTCTCCAGCGGCGTCAGAATTATCACGGGAACGGACGATTTTCTGGGAGGGGGATTAACCAACCCGTGCATTCCAGCGGAATTCCGGGCAGTCCGCCGCGGCCGGGTCGTCATCGAATCGCATGCCATCATCGGCGCGAACGCGGTTGTTTTTCCCGACATCGTGATTGGTGAAGGCGCCGCCGTCAGCGCCGGCAGCGTCGTGACCAAGAACTTGGAACCGTGGGGCGTTTATGCCGGCGCCCCCGCCCGGCGCGTCAAGCCCAGGCCAATGGACACGGTGCTCGACGCCGAAAAGGCGCTCTATCAGCGTTATGGCGCGCCGACGCCCTCCTATCGTTTCCCGGAGCGCTGATTCTCCGTGATTCCATTCATTCGTCCGACCCTTCCCTCCCCCGAGGCATGGCTGCCTTTTTTGCGCGCCAGCTATGCAGCGCGCTACTTCAGCAATGGCGGTCCTTGCGCCCGGCAACTGGAAGCGGCGCTCACGCAAAAGTACGCGCCGCCGCATCGGGAAGCGATTCTCGTCTCCAACGGAACCAGCGGCCTTACCGCCGCACTGCTCGCGCTGGGTATTCACGGCCCAGTCGTCGTGCCGGCCTTTACTTTTCCCGCCACCGCCCAAGCCGTCCTTGCCGCAGGCTGCATCCCCGTCTTTTGCGACGTGAGTCCGGCAACCTGGGAGCTCGATCCGCAGAGCCTAACCACTATCCTCGCCAGCCAAACCATCCAGGCCATTATTCACGTTCGCGCCTTTGGCTTTTGCCAGGACTTAACGCCGATTGAAGCCATCGCCGCCGCCCATGCCCTCCCGCTCATCGTGGACGCGGCCGCCGCTCTGGGTGGACGCCTGCCACAGGGCTCTTACGCGGGTAGCCAGGGAGCTCTGGAAGTGTTCTCCCTGCACGCCACCAAAGTATTCGGTATCGGCGAAGGCGGTGTGATTTTCGCCCCGTCGGGACGCTGCGCCGACAAAATCCGCACGACGATTCATTTCGGCTTGGAGAATGGCATGGTGACCGGGCGCGGCATCAATGGCAAACTGAGCGAATTCAGCGCCGCCGTCGGACTCGCGCTCCTCGAAAATATCGACAACTTCATCGCCCATCGCGCCCATAAAGCCCGTCACTATGCCTCCCGGCTCGCCACGCGCATTGCGCTGGCCCATCCCGAGGCGCCAGGCACGCCCCCGTGGCAGTCCTTTCCGGTGCTCCTCGACCCGAAGGATGCCGATCTATCGACCGCCCAGGTCGTCGCGGCATGCAAAAAACGCGGGCTAGAAATCAAACGTTACTACCATCCCGCACTGCATACGCAAGCCTGCTTCGCCAGTGGCGCGCGGCTACCTCATTCGGAAAAATTAGCGGATCGCATGGTGTGCTTGCCGATCTATTCGGATATGACCACGGAAGAAAACGAGTCGGTCATCCAAATTTTCTTGCACAGCCTCGGCATGAAACAACCGATCCATGACTAAACGGCGATTCTCCTGGCAAACCCTCTTCTCCCGATTCGCGGGACGATCTTGCAGCGACGGTGCACCCCTGCCCAGCCTGGAGATCCATGTACCGATCAGCCCGACCGACCACTTTTTTACCATGATCCGCTTCCTCGCCGCCTCTCTTCGCGCCCATGGCGGCGCGCTATCCGCCACGCCGATCATCGTTACGGTCGGCGGGGATTGCGAACCCTTCGATATTTATTCGGCGCAGCCCTGGTCCAGGCGCTATCCGGTCAAATGGGTATGGCTGGCGCGCGGCCTCTACCGCGAAAAAATCTATTACGCCACGGCGGTCGAGCGATTTCGCCATCCTTTCGAGTCGGATCTGGTCTTGATGCTAGACGCCGACATGATCGTAATGCGGCCATTCGACGACCTGGTGCGCCAAATAGCCCAGGAACAATGCTTCGGCGGGTTCATCGCCCATGTCTCCCCCTTCATGATGCACAATCGGCAAAATCCTGGCCAAGCCTTATCGAACCGGGAATGGTGGCGACGGCTGTTCAACTCGGCGTCTTTAACCGAAAACGACGATCGCTTCGAGCATACCGGATGGAACGTCCTATTCACCGACCCCGCCTACCGCTTCTGCCCGCCTTATTTCAACCTCGGGTTTCTCATCGCGCCCGCCGAGCAAATGCGGAAAATCGGCGCGATCATCTATGAGACCATGGCCCAGGTAGACCAAACGCTGACGACGATCTACAAGTGCCAGCTGGCCCTCACCTTAGCGCTATGCCGTCTGGAAATTCCGCTTCGCCCTCTGGCGGCCCGCTATAACTATCCCAACATCGACGCATTCAGGCCTGCGTACCCACGAGATTTCGGCGACATCCGCCTCCTTCACTATCTGGCGAACGACCAAATCGATAAGAAACGCGATCTTCAGTCCGTGGAAAAAACGGGAGACTGGCTGAAAACACGACGGCTGACCCAGACCAACCGCCTATTGCGTAACGTCTTGCGTCCGTTATATGGTCAAATGAAGACTGAATCGACATGCACCCGCCCATGACCCAACCCAAAAAAGGCATTCTCGTCCTTGGTATGCATCGGAGCGGCACGTCCGCGCTGACAGGCTGCCTGGGGCTGCTGGGAGTAACGCTGGGGACGAATTTGATGCCCGCGCACCCGGAATTTAATGCCAAGGGTCATTGGGAACATCGTGACGCCGCGGCACTGAATGAACAGCTGCTCGCAGCCTTGGAACGCACCTGGCAGGATGAACGCCCGCTCCCGGCGGGATGGAACAACGCCCCGGCGATCGCCGGATACCGGGAAGACATGACGGCCTTCTTGCATCGGACATTCTCCGGCAGCGCGCTATGGGGGCTGAAAGACCCGCGTTTATGCCGCTTACTGCCCCTATGGCTGGAAGCCATTCGCGAGACACAAACAACACCGGTTTTTATTTTCGCATTACGCCACCCGGCGGAAGTCGCCCACTCCCTTGCCCGCCGCAACGGCATTCCCGAGGCGCGCGCCTACCTTCTGTGGCTTATCCACATGCTGGAAGCGGAGCGCGCCTCCCGCGGCCACCCACGCGTCGTTGTCAGCTACGAAGCGCTGCTCGCCGACTGGCATGCCGCGCTTTCCCCGCTCAACGCCCACCTAAAGCTCGACCTCCCCTTGGGTACGCCCGCCGCGAAGGAACACATCGATGCGTTCCTGACCCCCACGTTACACCATTTTTCGGCCGCCGACCGCCCTGTACCGGACACGCCGCTCCACTACTTAGCGGAGGAAACCTATCAAGCGTTCCGCTGTTTGACCCCGGACACCGCCTTATCCTCGTTGGATAGTCTATATCGCCGCACAGATGATTTTTCCCGGCGCATCGCGCCTTGGAGCGCGCAGATACAAGAACTCTTGCTAACCCGGGATCATTTAAACCGGGAGCTTGCCCGGGTGTGCGATCGGGATATGCTGCTCGCCGAGGTGACACGCATCAAATCGACGGTCTCATGGCGCATGACCCGTCCCTTACGGCTACTCTGGAATACCTTCCATAAGACGCTCCCCGATAAGCGCGCTAAGTCATGAGTGACACTTCGCCATCCAAATGGCGGGATAGAATACGCGCGCCGCTAGCCGCACTGCTTCCGCTAATACGCCAAAGAAACACTAGGGAATTGATCGGCAAAGCGTACGCATTATGGAAACGTGCCGGTTTTCGCGGAATATGGCGCCGCTTAACGTTCTTTAGCCGTTCCTCCACCGGTTATTCCCGTTGGGTGAAGCAGTATGACACCCTCACCGAAAACGACCAGCAGGCGATTGTCTCGCACATCGCCCAACTGCCATATCGCCCCCGCATCTCTATCTTGATGCCAACCTACAATACGCCGGAACGCTGGTTGCGACGGGCGATCGAATCGGTTCGCAACCAACTGTATACCCATTGGGAATTATGTATCGCCGACGATGCCTCGCCGGATACGCGCGTCCGTTCCCTCCTCGAGGAATACCAACGGTTGGATACGCGGATCAAAATCATAGCCCGCCCGCGCAACGGCCACATTTCGGCTGCGTCCAACAGTGCGCTGGAGATAGCTTCCAGCGATTTTAGCGCACTGCTCGATCATGACGATGAACTGCCGAAGCACGCGCTATATATGGTCGTCGTGTCGCTCAACGACAACCCGAGCCTCAATCTGCTCTACAGCGACGAGGACAAAATTACCGAGGACGGGTACCGATTCGACCCCACGTTCAAACCCGATTGGAATCCAGACCTTTGCACCGCGCAAAACATGGTCAGCCATTTTGGCGTCTATCGAACGGACATTCTGCGCGCGATTGGCGGTTTCCACGAAGGCGTCGAAGGCTCTCAGGACTGGGACCTGGCCCTACGAGTCGCAGAAGTCGTCCCGGCCGCCAGTATTCGGCGTATCCCGCACATTTTGTATCATTGGCGGGCTATTTCAGGCTCGACGGCCATTGGCCATGGGGAAAAAAACTACGTTGTCCAAGCATCGCAGCAGGTCATTCGGGAACATCTGCATCGCACGGGACGTCCCGCTACGGTTGAATCTGCGTTCAGTAGCTATGTCCGGGTCCGCAATCCCGTTCCTATCCCTCCCCCATTAATTTCCCTGATCTTGTTAGGGGAGGCCCTTCATATCGAGGAACTGATGCAGCACACCCGCTATCCTAACGTGGAAGTCATTGTCTGCGGGAAACACCAATCGATTCATCATCCGTCGATACGAAAAATAGACGGGGGAAACACCCCCCCGGCCGAACGCGCCAATTTAGCCGCCAGGGAAGCGAATGGGGAAATCCTTTGTATCATACACAACGATTTTCTCCCCATGGAGGCCGACTGGCTGGAAGAACTGGCAGGGCAGGCGTTACGCCCGGAAATCGGAGCGGTTGGGCCTAAATTACTGGACGCCAACGGCAAAATCCTTAGCACACTGACGGTACTATGCCACCATCGTAAAAAAAACCGGGTCGCCTGGAGTTTTTATCAAGGGCTTCCCGCCGACGAAAAAGGATTGATCGGCCGTGCGGCGCTACCGCAGAATCTGACGATTCTCCATCCGGCCTGTTATGCCTTGCGCGCGTCCGCCTTCCACGAAACAGGAGGATTCGATGCGGACTATTTTCCCAACGACCTTTTCGCGCTCGATCTTCACCTACGGCTGACCCAAGCCGGCTACCGCAACCTCTGGACACCCTACGCTTGCCTCATTGCCTCGGCGCGCGAACCCATCGACCAGTCGTTGACTGGCTCAAGCAAGGAAACCCATCGCTTTCAGACACGTTGGAAAGAAGCGATACGCCATGACCCCGCACACAATCCCAATCTCGCATGCGATGGGGCATGGCCGCTTCCCGCTTTTCCACCACGCACCAAAAAACCCTGGAGGAACCAACGGGATGGTTACAACGAATCATAACGGCCCATGGTCTTGGCACGAACATAAGCCAGCCGGCCAAGCATCGCGATTTCCCGAGAGTCAACGCAACCACGTCCGCCGGCACGGCCCCATCCGCCCGGAGACACCATCCATGACCCCCGCCGCGAAAGCGCGAACCTTGGCGAACCGGTGCTTTTCCAGCGTGGCCATGAGCAATAACCCCAGCAGCAAGCGCACGCTCCGGCGCAGACACCAGCCGGGCTCCCGGCGCCAATACGCGGCGACGATGGCTACGGTATTGCGGGCGATATAATACTTACGCAGCGGCGGATGGTCCGGCAACACACCGAGAAACGGTATGCGCGCGCCGCCGGCGCCGCCGACGCTATGCGTCATCACCGGCTTACGGCTAATCACTACCCGGCAGCCATGAGACCGCACCCGCAAACAAAATTCGTGATCCACCTGGTCGATGAAGAAGTCCTCGCGGAAACCACCGACCGCGCGCGCTAAACCGGCATTCACCAAACTGCCCGAGGTAATCACTGTTTTCCTTTCCTGGTGCGCGCCCTCCGGGCCGGCGTCAACCACCCACCCGCCCTTTCGGGGATCGAAATAATTACCGCCGATCACCGCGGGTTTCGGCGCGCAGGCCGCATACACGCGCATCAGGCTTGCCACCATGTCGGGATCGCATTGCGTGTCCTGGTCAAGGGTCAGCACCCACGGGCAATTTAACCCCAAGGCGTAATCGACGCCCTGATTCAAGGCCGCCGCGACTCCCGCGTTTTCATGGTTCTCGATCAGATGAACACGCGCCTCGTCCGCCCTGAACGCCGCCAACCGGTGGCCATCCGCGCCGCCTGGCGTATTATCCACCACCACCACCGCCGCGACTTGAGGCAGCACCATCCTCAGCCACTGTTCAAAATCATTGCCCGGAAAAAAAGCCACCACCACCGCGCAAACCTCCTGCGTAGTGATTTCAGCAGGCAGCGCCCCGCAGGACACCGGTATCGCACATCGTTCCCGTTCCATCGGCTACTGTCGCATCCTCTCCGGCGTCCACCGGCAACCGCCCGCGCGCCTCACGATTCGCCCTGAAGCCAGGCCCACGTCCGTCGAATCCCTTCCGCCAGGCCAACCTGCGGCGCCCATCCCGTGACCGCCCGGATATGGGAAATATCGAGCGCCACTTGGCGCACATCTCCCTGCCGCGCGGGCCGGTAGCGTAATTTGGGCGCCTGGCCGCACACCTCGCCCGCCAAACGCGCCACCGCATTAATGCTACACTCTTCGCCGCTGCCTACATTATAAATACCGCGGTCTTGCGGCCGATCCACGAACAATGCGCAAGCCGTCGCCACATCGTCCACGTAAATAAAATCCCGCACCGCCTCGCCGTCGCCCCATATGTCCAGCGCCGTCCCGGTTCGCATCTGCTCCAACAGCGTGCGGATAAAGCCGAACCCCGCCCGCAGCGGCTGTTCCGGCCCGTAAGCGTTGGCGGGGCGCAGCACCGTCACCCGCCGGCCTTGGGCGCGAAATGCGTGAAGGAACGCCTCTACCGCCGCTTTTCCCGCCCCATGATAAGACAACGGCGCAAGCGGTGCCGCCTCGGTCACGGGAAAATGGGCGGCATTGCCGTATAGCGCGCCGCCGGAAGACAGGAAAATCAGATGCGCGTCAACCGCTTGCAGTATCTCCAGCAGCGCCAGAGTCGCGCGAATAGTGTCCGCTTCCCACAGCGGATGATGGGCCGAGCGGCCCGGCGTGGTTTCCGAGGCGAGATGCACCACCGTGCCGCACGCCGGCAATAACGCACGCAACAGCGCCGCATCGTCCAGCGCGCCGCGATGAAAGGAAACATCGGCAATAGCGGGAACGGCCGCGCGGCGGGAAACGACATGAACCCGGCGGCCCGCCGCCGCCAGCCGCCGGGCGAGGGCGACGCCGATAAAACCGCCGCCGCCCAGCAGCAACACCGCCTCGCGGTTCATGCCCGGCCGTCCAGCACGTCGCGATACGCCGCCGCGTAGCGGACGGCGCAGTCATCCCAAGCGCCGAAACGGCTTCTCGCCCATTCCCGCGCCGCTTGCCCCGCAATGCGGTTATTTTCCCGTGATTCCAAGTGCTCCAGCGCCGCGCGGAAGGCATCGCGGCTATCGGCGACATAGCCGGTTTTCCCGTCCAGGATAATGTCCCGGTGCGCCGGCAAACCGCTGGCAATCACCGGCAACCCGGCCGCCATGGCTTCCAGAACCACTTGCGGCCGCCCTTCGTCGTGGCGGCTGAGCGTCACCAACCCGCTCGCCTGGGGAAACCATGTCTCTCGCAACGCGGCGGGATGGGTGGGGCCGTGGTAGCGCACCCACGGCGGCATCGCCATCGGCTCCTGCATCGGCCCGAACAGGTGCAACTCGCGGCCCGGCCCGAAAATCTCCGCCCCCCATTCAAACAGAGGGCCGATTTTCGCGCGGGTCACCCGCGCGACCGCGAGCCAGCGCCGCGGCGCTTCCACCGGCATCCGCGCCACGCCGAACCAGGACGCATCGATCCCGAAGGGAATCGTGCGAATGTGCGCCACACCGCCGAACAACGCCTCCAGCCGCGGCCGCATCCATTCCGCGTTCGGCGCCAGCAGCGCGCGCCGCTGGGCGAGCATCCGGCGCAACGCGAACGCCATGCCGGGCAATTTGAGCAGACCGTAATCGCTGCCCAGCACCGTCGCAACCAGGGGCGTCGTCGTCCCCCACAGCGGCAAGGCGTTCTGCAGCCAGTTGGCATGCACCACGTCGGCGCGGCTTGCGCGGTATACCCGCCGTAAGCGGCGCAGCAAGCCGAACGCGGCGGCGCTCCCGCGCATGGCGCCCTGCCGCAGCAACCGCGCGATGCCGCCGCGTTGGGATAGATTCGCCAACCATTCCCCATCGCCGGGCAGCAGCGCATCCATCACGTCCGGCGGCAACGCGCCCGGTGGGGCCCACGAAGAAAGCGCCACGTCCTCCCGCCGCCCCAGCGCCGCCGCCATATCGACGATGAAGCGCCCGCGCCAGTCATGCGGGTCGAGCGGATAGGAAGTGCTCACCATCAGAACGCGCAACTCAATCGTCCCGCCGCGTTTCGCGCGGGTCATCGATATCCTTGTAATGCAGGGCGGAAATTTGCTCGGACACGATACCGATGAGAAAGGTCAGAATCGCCGAAATAAATAACAAGGCGCTCATGTTGGTAAAACGCCCTTCCTCCAGATAGGTGTACAGGTAGTAACACAGCCCGGTCCAGAAAAACCCGGCGCTGATGGGAATAAATAATTTCTGCGGCGAATAGAGCGTACCAATCTTAATAATAATCAGGAAAAAACGCACCCCATCGCGCAACGGGCGGATATGGCTTTTACCGGTCGCGCGCCGGGGCGTGTGGATGGGCACATACGCCACGCCGAAGCCCGCGCGGAAAAAGCTCATGGTGGTGGTGGTCGGGTAAGAAAATCCATTGGGCAACAAGTAAAGAAACTTACGGAAGCGATCCGCCCGCACCGCGCGAAAACCGGAAGTCAGGTCTTCCACCTGCTGCCGCACCATCCAGGTCGCGAGACGGCTGAATACATCGTTCGCCACCGCCCGGTGCATCCCCGCTTGGGAACCCGCGACGCGCGCCCCCACCACCATATCGAAACCCTCGTTGAGTTTCTCCAGCAACGCGGGAATATCCTCCGGCTTGTGCTGGCCGTCGGCATCCATGAAAATCAGCACCGCTCCCGCCGCCGCCCGCGCGCCGCTCTTCACCGCCGCGCCGTTTCCCTTGGGATGCCGATGATCCACCACGCGCACGCCATGGGCCTGGCAGACCGCGACGGTATCATCGCGCGACCCGTCGTTCACCACCAGAATTTCCGTATCGCCGGGAAGATACCGCGGCAGTTCCGGCAACAGGCGGCGCAATCCCTCCGCCTCGTCGCGAGCGGGAATAATCAGGCTATAGTGGAACGCGGGCGAGCGGCTCATGACGCGCATCCATTCAATCGGTCGGTATCGCGCATCATCGCTAGCCGGTCGCGAGACCGATCATCAGATCCTGAGTGATCTTGTCGATCAGTTCCTCGCTGTAGCCCAGTGCCTTTAACTCCCATTTCAGGGTATTGCCGAATTTCGCTTTTTTATAGATGCCCATGTTGTGCTCCCGGTTAAATTTTCCGGCCCGCGCGTACAGCGCGTCCATCGCACCCGCCAGCTTCTTCTGCTGTTTTTTATCCTGGCGCGTTTCCAGGTCGGGCGGAAACTGCTTCACGAAATCGTGCGCTAAGGTCTTCGCGAAATCCTCGACTTGCCGCGCTTTCACCCCATCGAACATCACATCCCTCGCCTCGACACCCAAACTTTTTGTTAATATTAACAAATATCCAAAGCAGCGGCGTATCTCATGCGAAATTTGATGAAACGGTTCTTCGGAAAATCCGGCGATGGCGCGTCGTCCCCGCCGGAACCGGCCGCGAGCAACTCCGCCGACCAACTGACCCAATGGATGCGGCAAGGGCACGCCCGCCATCGGGCGGGCGACTTAGATGGCGCGGCCCGCGATTACGAAAATATCCTTGCGCGCAAACCGGACGACTTCGACGCCCTCTACCTGCTCGGCACGATTTACCATGCCCGGCGGCAACACGCGGAAGCCATCCGGCTGATCGAGCAGGCCATCGCCAGCAACGGCCAGATCGCCATATTCCACTACGAGCTGGGCGCGATCCACCAAGAAATAGAAGCCTGGACGGACGCGGAACGTTGTTTCCGCGCCGCCGCCGCGCTCGATCCCGATAACGCCGAAGTCCATAACGATCTCGGCACGGTATTGGATAAACGGGGCAACCCGGAGGCGGCGGAAGCCTGCTATCTGCGCGCGCTGGCAATCAACCCCGATCTTCCCCAAGCGCATTACAACCTCGCCCGCGATCAATTCGACGGCGAACGCCTCGACGAGGCCGAAGCACACCTCCGCCGCGTCATGGCGCAGATTCCCGATCACGAAGGCACCTTGCTCCTGCTGGGCGATATTTGCCAGAAAACCCAGCGCCCTGGCGAGGCGGAACCCTATTACCTGGCCGTGACGCAAGCGCAGCCGCGGCACTTCGCCGCGCGCATCGGGCTGGGCGGCGTGTTATCCGACCAGGGACGCCACCGCGAAGCGGAAGCCCATTTCCGGGAGGCGGTGCGCATCACGCCCCAATCGGCGAAAGCCCATTTCTGCCTGGGCAACTGCTGCCAGCAGCTCAAGCGCATGGCCGAGGCGAAAGCGTTCTACCGCAGCGCCATCGCGATCGACCCCGCTGATGCGCCACCTTACCTCAATCTGGGCGCTATCCTGGTCGAGGAAAACCATGCCGAGGAAGCAATCACGCTGTACCACGCCCTCCTGCAAAAAAAACCCGGCCACCCCAACACCCATGTCAATCTCGCCCTTGCCCTCAGCGCGCAGCAGCGTTTCGCGGAAGCCATCGACACGCAAATGGCGGCGTTGGGTCATCCGGAAACCGACCCCACTGCCTTTTCCAACCTATCCACCTTCCACAACGCATTGGATCAAGTGGACCAGGCCCTGGCATGGGCGCAAAAAGCCGTCGCCCTCCAGCCCGATTTCGCCGAGGCCCAGGTCAACGTCGCCTACGCGCTCCATTGCCTGGGACGGGAAGAAGCATCGCTGGCCGCTTACGAACGCGCCATCGCCATCGCCCCGGATTTCGCCGACGCCCACTGGGGGCGCGCCCTCGGCCTGCTATCCCTGGGGCGCTACCCGGAAGGCTGGGACGCCTACGAATGGCGCTGGAAAATGAAGGACATGGCGGGTAATCGGAAGCATTTCGCCCAACCCGCGTGGAACGGCGCGCCCGCGCCCGGAAAAACCCTGTTGCTCTACGCCGAGCAAGGACTGGGCGACACCCTGCACTTCGTCCGCTACGCCGAGGAGGTCGCGCGGCGGTGCGGGCAAGTCGTTCTGCTTTGCCAGCCGCCGCTGAAAAACCTGCTGCGCGGCGCGCCCGGAGTCGCTCAGGTCGTGGCGGACGGCGAATCGTTGCCGCCGTTCGACATCCAAGCGCCGCTCCTGAGCCTGCCGCGTCTGCTGCATACCACCCTGGACACCCTTCCGGCCAAGACGCCCTATCTCTTCCCGCCGGCCGCCGCCCGCGATCGCTGGCGGCAGACCATCGCCCCCTACGTCACCAACGGCGGCGTGCGCGTCGGGTTGGTGTGGGCGGGCGGCGCGGCGCTCAAGGACGACCGGCGCCGTTCCTGCGCCTTGCAGCAATTCGCGCCCCTGGCCGAAGTGCGCGGCGTAGTGTTTTTCAGCCTGCAAAAAGGCCCGGCGGCGGCCCAGGCGGCGACACCGCCGCCGGGCATGCCATGGGTCGATTTATCCGCCCGGCTGGGCAGCTTTGCGGACACCGCCGGACTGATCGACCAGCTGGATCTAGTCATCGCGGTGGATACCGCCGTCGCCCACCTGGCCGGCGCCATGGGGAAGCCGACCTGGACGCTGCTGCCGTTCGCCAGCGACTTCCGCTGGCTGACGCAACGCAGCGACACCCCCTGGTACCCGGCCATGCGGCTATTCCGGCAACAACGCCACGGCGACTGGGAGGGCGTCATGGCGGAAGTGGCGGCGGCGCTGCGCCAGCGCGTTTAACCGGCGCGGGACGCAAGGCGGCGCGCCACGCGGCGATCTCCCGCGCGCCGGCCGCGCGGCGCCAGCGCGCCCGCCGGTTGGCGGCTTGGGCGACGGCCAGCATCTTGCGGGCCTGCGCAATGCGCCCCGCGGCCGCCAGCGCGCTCACCCGCAACAACGCGCTCTCCACCGTGGCGCGGCGCCGCCATAACCGGCGGAAGCTCTCCGCCGCCGCCGCTGGCCGCTGCGCCCGCATTTGCACCCGGCCCAGCAACAGCCATAAATCTGCCCGCCCCGGCAAGGTATGCGGGTTATTCAGCAAGGTGCGCAGCGCCCGCTCCAAATAAGGCGCGTCCACGCCGCGGCATTGCCCGCTGGCCCAGGTATCGACCACGCTCCCCAGCGCCGTCGTCACCCCGTTGGAAAATCCCGGCGCGGCGAACGCCGCCACTATCTTGGCGGCCGGCGGCAACGGCAACCGTGGATATTGGCAGTGGGCGGCCAGCCAGGTGGCATAAGTCCCCTGCGCCCACGGCGGATGCGCGGCCAGCGCCCGGTAAATCCGGGCGGCGCGCGCCGCCTGCCCCGTCGTCAGCCAGGCGGCGGCCAGATATTGCTGGGCCCGGGGCGAGGCGGGATGCGCGCGCGCCCACACCACGGCTTGCGCGAACGGCTGTCCCCACAGCCGGCTTTCGCGCCAGCCGAGATACCCCGTCAGCACCCCCCAGCCGATCACGGCGGCGAGAAAATAACGCCGGTAGCGCGGCGCGTGTTCCGCCCAGCGGAACAGCAGCAGCGCCGCGCCCAGCAGCAGCCCCGCCATGGGCAGATAATTACGGTGGTCGAAATACAATTCCAGGGGCAGCACGGTGGACACCAGCAACTGCCCCCCCAAGAACCAGGCGACGGCGAAACTGAATTCGGGCCAGCGCCGCCGCGCCGCCACCGCGCCCGCGCCCGCCGCCGCCAGCAGCGCAATCGCCGCCGCCGTCGCCGGCGGCGTCCACAGGCCGGTGGACAGCGGATAGTCGTCGTGAAACACGCCCATGCCAGCGATGCGGGGAAACACAATCTGGGCGGCGTAATCCACCACCACCCGCGCCTCGGTCAGCAGCCGCTGCGCCGGCGTAAACGCCCGGAGAGCGTAGCCGGCCACCATGAATTCGTGGAAATGGCCGAAGAAATAGACCCCCCCGGCGACCAACGGCAGCGCCGCCAAACTGAGCCACGGCCGCCACGCCCGCGGCCGCGGCAGCGCGCGCAGCAGCGTAAATTCCATCGCCAGCGCGTACACCGGCAGCAGCACCCCGTTTTCCTTGCTCAACACCGCCAGCACCCCGGCGCCGAAAATCCCCGCCCCCCCCCAAGCGAACGCCCGCATGGTGCGGCCATCGGCCAGCGCCACGCGCCCCGACAGATAACACAGCAAGCCCGCGAGCACGAAGGTGGCCGACAACAGCGTCATGCGCTGGACGACGTAAAACACCGCCGCCGCCTGCAACGGGTGAATCAGCCAGACCAACCCCACCGCCGCCGCCACCACCCGCGCCCGGCTGGCGGCAACGCCATGCAGCCGCGCCAAGCGGAAACACAGCGCGATGAGCAAAACGCCGTTGAGCCAATGGATGCCCAGGTTCGCCAGCTTGAAAGCGAAGGGGTCGCCCGGCCAGGCGCCGGCCTGGGCGGCGAAAGTGAGCAGTGTCAACGGCCGGCCGAAAAAACCCGCCTGGCCGGAGAACACGTAGCCGGCCACGGCGGCCGCCGCGCCATGGAGACGGTCTAGTCCCTGCAGATTGGGAAAATCGTCCAGCAAAAACGGGCCGGACAATCCCGGCCAGAGCACCAGCGCCGCCATGCCGGCGACGGCCAGCCACAGCGGCAGCCAGCGGCCGATGGCTGGGCGGCGGCTAATCATGGCGGCCACGAGCCGGCGGGGTTCGCGCGCCGCCGTTCAACACGGCGGCGCGGGGCAAAAAAAAACGCGCCCCAGCCACCGGGCGCGCATGCCTTGCTCCGCCGTCTTAACGGCAGGTGGAGGGATAGTATTTCTCTTTGCCGCTCTGGGGGGTGCATGTCCATTGCGCCCCGGCGACGGAACTCAGGGTGCTGACAACGCTCGCGATACTGGAGTTGACCTCGGTGGCCTTCATGGTGGCGTTGACCGTAATCGCACCAGTGCCGCCGCCGCCGGTAAGCGACATCGTATTCACATATTTACCTGCTGGACTGGAAATGGTCGCCACCGAAGTCAGTGTGGTAGGCCACCGCCCCCGTGATTGGAAGAATTCGGCTAGCGGTGTCTTGGTTCCGCCCATCAGCTCGATGGCCTCGGACATCTGGGCGCGAGCGATATAATCCTGGTAAGCGGGAATCGCCACTGCGGCGAGAATGCCGATGATCGCCACCACGATCATCAACTCGATGAGGGTAAAACCCTTTTGCAGTTGTTTCATTCGTGTTTCTCCCATTAATGGTTGAAAAATCCGAGCGCCGTCGCGCCCGCGCCCTCTGTTAAGCAAGGGACATGCCAAAAAAATCCCCGCTGGACGCGCCGCTTTCGATGGGGCGGCGCGCCGCCACCGCCACCGCTGGCTATGACGCATTCATATTTCGTCAGGATGTGACGCATTGCGTCACTTCTTCGCCGCCGCGCGCGCCGGCGCGTAGCCGGGAATGGCGGCGGGATCGACCGCGTCGATTTGGTCGGCGTCGAGAAAACGCTCGGCGTAGCGCAAATAAACGCGGTCGCGAATAAACACGTCGAACAGATCGGCGTCGATATGCCGTTCCTGCTTCAGCCGGCCGAGAATCGCCAGGGCGTCGGATAAGGGCTTGCCGTCCTTGTAGGGCCGGTCCTTGGCGGTGAGCGCCTCGAAAATATCGGCGATCGCCAGGATGCGCGTCGGCGCCGCCAGTTGCGCACCGCTGAGCCCGCGAGGGTAGCCCTTGCCGTCCATCCGTTCGTGATGGCCGCCGGCGTATTCGGGCACGCGCCGCAGGTGTTTCGGCCAGGGCAGCGCCTCCAGCATGTGGATGGTGGCGACCACGTGGTCGTTGATGATGTCCCGTTCCGCGGGACTCAGGGTGCCTTTGGGAATGCACAGCAGGGCGGTTTCCTCGGCGGTCAACAGGGGGCGGTCCACGCCGTCGCTGTTCACCCAGCGGCGGCGGGCGATTGCCCGTATCCGCCGCTGCCGCGCGGCGGACAGGGTCTCGCCGCCGTTATTGCTGCGCCGCAACAGCGCCCGGTCGTCGTCCAGTTGCCGGAGACAGGCCCGGTATTCGGCATCGTCCGGTGGCGGTTCGCCGTTTTCCAGCGCGGTGCAGCGGCGGCGCAACTGTTGGATTTCGGCGTCCCGCCGCAGCACCGCGAAGCGGGTGTCGATTTCGTGGATGCGGTCGGTCAATCCGTCCAGTTTCGTCGCCTTGTCCACCACGTGAACCGGGGTGACGATTTTACCGCAGTCGTGCAGCAGGCCGGCGATTTCGAGTTCGTAGCGCTCCGCGGCGGTCAGATGGAAGGATTCGAGCGGCCCGGTTTCGCAGCGTTCGGCCGCTTCCGCCAGCATCATGGTGAGCACCGGCACCCGCTCGCAATGGCCGCCGGTGTAGGGGGACTTTTCATCGATGGCGACGTTGATGAGTTTGATGAAGGATTCGAACAGGGTTTCCAACTGGTTAATCAAGCCGCGGTTGGTCAAGGCGATGGCGGCCTGGGAGGTCAACGCCTCGGCGAAACGCTGGTCTTCCTCGGCGAAGGCGATGATTTCGCCGCTCAGCGGATGGCGGGCGTTAATCAATTGCAGCACGCCGATGACGGCGTTTTCGTGATCCTTCATCGGGATCGTGAGGAAGGATTGGGAGCGATAGCCGGTTTGCCGGTCGAAGCGGCGGGTGCCGGAAAAGTCGAATCCCTGCGCGCTATAAGCGTCGGCGATGTTGACCGTGACGTCGCGCAGCACGGCGTAGGCCGCCACCAGCGATTCGTTGGGCGCGCCCTGTTCGTCGTAGAGCGGCAGCGGCGCAAAGGGAATGGGCGCGCCGCTCACGCCGCCCATGGCGAGGTTGAGGGTGTCGGTGCGCAGGATTTCGAAATGGAGCTGGCGGTCGCGCACCCGGTATAGGGTGCCGCCGTCGGCGCGGGTGATGTCCTTGGCGGCCAGCAGAATATTTTCCAGCAGGCGGGGCAGATTTTTTTCCGCCGACAGGGAAACGCCGACGGCGGTCAGCCGCTCCAGCCGCCCGAGCAAGGCGTCGTGCGATAGCCGGTTCACGCGCCGCGCCCGCGTCGCGCGCCGTTCACGGTGCGTATCCGCCGCCGTCGCCCGCTTATTTGATGCAGACGGCGCGCACTTGCTTGAAGTCGGTCAGTCCTTGCCATACTTTTTCGATGCCGTCTTGTTTCAGGGTGCGCATGCCTTCTTCCAGGCCGGTGGCGATCAGCGCCGCCACCCGCGCGTGCTCTTGTATATGCCGCTTGACCGTGTCGCTGCCCGCCAGCAGTTCGTGCAACCCCAACCGCCCTTTGTAGCCGGTGTGGTTGCAGACGTCGCACCCTGCCGCCCGGTGCAGCATGAGCCGCCCCTGGCCGTCGGCGTAGCGGCCCCGCCATTCGTCCAGGATACGGGCCCGGCCGGCCTCCGGGTCTTCGCGCCAGGCGGGCGTTTCGGCGAATTCCTGACAATATTCGGTAAGCAGCGCTTGGATTTCGGCCTCGCTCGCCGCATACGACTGCTTGCACTGGGCGCACAGCCGCTTCGCCAGCCGCTGGGCCAGAATACCCAACAGCGCATCGGCGAAGTTGAACGGATCCATCCCCATGTCCAACAAGCGCACCACGCTTTCCGGCGCGCTGTTGGTGTGCAGGGTGGAAAATACTAAATGGCCGGTCAAGGACGCCTCGATGCCGGTGGAAACGGTTTCCTTGTCGCGCATCTCGCCCACCATGATGACATCCGGATCCGCCCGCAGGAAGGCGCGCATCGCGGTGGCGAAGGTCAGCCCCGCCTTGGGGTTCATTTGCACCTGGCGCAATCCCTTTTGGGTGATTTCCACCGGGTCTTCGGCGGTCCAGATTTTGGTTTCCGGCGTGTTGATGTGCCGCAGAATGGAATGCAGGGTCGTGGTCTTGCCGGAGCCGGTGGGGCCGCAGACGAAAAACAGGCCGTAGGGCTTGGCGACGATGGCCTGTACCCGCTCCAGATTACGCGGGCTCAATCCCAGTTGCTCTATGGGGATCGGCTCTCCCGCCGCGAGAATCCGCATGACGACATCTTCCACGCCACCCGCCGTGGGCAGGGTCGCCACCCGCAATTCGATATCCAGGGGGCCGAATTTCCTGAATTTTATTTTGCCGTCCTGGGGTTTGCGCTTTTCCGAAATGTCCATGTCGCACATGATTTTAAGGCGCGTCACCAGCGACGCGCGGTAGCTTGCCGGCACTTCGATGTACGGCGTCAGCGAACCGTCGATACGGTAGCGGATTTGGGTTTTCGCCTTGCCGGGATAGGGTTCGATGTGGATGTCGGATACTTGCCGATTGTAGCCGTCGACGATGATTTTATTCACCAGCTTGACCAGTTCGTTGTCTTGCGCCGCCGCCATGTCGGCCGCTTCCTCGTTGTCCTCCACCGTTTCCTCTTCCAGGCCGGACAGTAAGTCGCCGATGGAGGTGGTATCGCCCGCCGGACCGTAAAACAGATCGATGGTCTTGGCGAATTCCTGGTGCGTGCACACTTTGTACACCAGCCGGCTTTTGGGAAAGACGTTGTTGACGATGCGCGAGCCGGCCACGCTTTCGGGATCGGGCGTCAAAATCACCAGTCCGTCCGGGCCGTCTTCCAGCGGCAGCCATTGGCTGTTTTCCACGTAATCCCGCTTGAGATTCGCCAGCAAGTCCATGGGCTTGACCCGATCCGCCTGGAAACGCGCGTAGGACACTTGGAAAAACGCCGCATAGGCTTTACCCAGCGCCTCCAGCGGCACCTGGAATTCCTCGGCCAGCACCGTTTCCAGCAGCAATCCCTTTTTACGCGCGGCGCGTGTCGCCAGCTCCAGCTCGCTGACGGAAATCACGCCGTCGGCCACCAGGCCGTCGAATTTGGATTTGACCAGGTGCAGCGGCTGCTGGCGCTGTTTCATGGCGATCGCCAGGGTCTTGGCGAGTTCGGCCACGCCCTCTTCGGCCACTTTGGGGAACGGCACGCCGGACAAGGTGTTGATGATTTGGATCACGCCCTGTAAACCGCCGTCGGTGGTGTCGATCACCGGCGCCACCAGCATCTGTTGGGTGCGGTAGCCGGTCTTCTCGTCCACTTCCTTGAGAAAGCGGATCTGCGGGCTGAAGGCGCGCAGTTCCGCGTCGTCGTAGACATCGGCGATATTCACCACCCGCTGGTTCACCGCCACGTAACCGGCGATGCTCTGGGCGGAGATCGGCAGCCGGAGATCCTTGAAAGCGTTCAGCCCCAATTTGACCTTGGAGACGATGGCGTTGCGTTCTTCGTTCACCGCGTAAATGGTCAGGCGGTCCGCTTCGAACAAGGCGCAAATATCCTGGCTCACTTCCAACATGATTTCGTCGATGTTCTTGGTGGCGTGAATTTTGTTGGTCACCACCTGGAGTTTGCGGGTAAACGCCAGCCGGCTGCTGATCTCGCCGAGTGCTTCCTGTTGCGTATCCATTAACCGGCCCGTCCCGTCGCGACGCCGAATCAGCGCTGGAACGCCGCGGTTCCCGCCAGGGAGGAACTCGACGTATTGGCGCTGAAACTGGTGATCGCGCCTTCGGCATTGGACCCGACCAACGCGCCGGACGCCTGGCCGGAAGTGACCGGGGAGGCGGGGCAGCCGCTGCAACTGCCGCTGAGGATGGTCATGCCATGATTGCCCGCGCCTTCGTGGTAGACCTGCGCCAAATCACCGTGCCAGCTCACCAGCCAGGTGCGGCCGCCCACGGTATTGGTATCGATCTTCAGCTCGAATTGGCTGCCGGTATATTGGAAGTACGAGGTGCCTTGAATCGCGTAAATCTGGTTCAACTCGTCCGACACGGTGCCGCTGCCGGCGATGTAGTTGAAGGTCACCGGCGAGGTGTCGAATAATTTACCCGCGCCCATCACCGTTTCCAGCGCCTGATGGTAGGACAGCGCCTGGTCGGCCAGCATCAAGTGCATGCTGCCGATGGGATCGCGCACCCCCATCTTGTCCACGATCGCGTCATTGCCCACATAGCGCCCCCACTGCACCGTGGCGAGCTTAACGGCAGGGCTTCCCGGCATGTGGATATCGGCTTTTCCCGCGTCCAGCCAGGCGGCGGTTCCGGCGGAATAGGAAAAGTCCTCGCTGGCGGTGTTCTCCGCGATCAGGACCGGCACTTTGTTTTCATCCAGCAAGATCGATTTGCCTGCTGTCCCATCCAGCACGATCGAGCCGCCGCCGCCGCAAAACCCGGCGCCGGAACACAAGGGGTCGTTGGCGTCATCATTCCGGCGGATATCCGCGCCCACCCCGGCAGAGCCCACCGGCGCGGCGTGGGTACTGCTGCCCAGCGCGGTGAGCGCGACGCCGCCAGTGGCGTCGCTGACATTCTGCACGATCGGATTGCTCGGCGCGGGCGGCGACAACAGTGGCGCATTGTCAAACGATGCGGACGCCTCTTGATCTTCACCGGCCGCCGCGGCTTCCTCGCCGCTTTCCTGGGTTGCGTTAGTCTCCGTTTGTTGGGATTCCTCTTCCTGGGCGCGCCGCGCCGGCTTGGCCGGCTCGAAAATCGACGGCATCTTGGGCAGAATCACCGCTGGCGTGCCGAGGTTCGGGGTATACGCGACCTGGTTCGGGCCGACGACCGTCCCGTTGACGATGGTGGCGCCGACATTCACTTTATTGTAGGTGCCCGGCGGTACGGCCGGCGCGGGACCGCCAGTGGGCGGCGGCGGCACATGCACCGTTTCGCTGTCGGTGCCGCGAATGCCGATGGTGGCGGCGGGGGTGCGAATGCGATAAGCGCTTTTGTGCAGTTTGCCGATGAGCCCGGTAATGGATCGGAATCCCCCCTTCAGCAGGGAGAAGAAGCTTTTTTCGCTGCCGTCCTGCTTGCCGTCGAAGTGGTAGGCGTCGATTTTCATCCGGGTCGCCGGCCGAATCGCGAGAATACCGCCGTCGCGCATGCGCAGTTGGGCGGAGGCGTTGTCGGCGGTGATAATCGCATCTCCCGACGCGACGGGGCTGCCCTTGAGCGCCAGCCGCGTCTTGCCGTCGGGCGCGACGATATGCACCGCGCCGGCGACGAATTGAAACCGGCCCGCCGCCGCCAGCGCCGCCACCGGAAGGAACAGCGCAAGCAACATCAACCATTGCGCCCAGCGCGTCCCGCCTGTCCGCCATTGCCTCATGATGGTCTCTCCTCGCCTTGCCCGGTTACTTGAAGTCCCGCCGCAACGTGACCGATAGGTCGGTACGGTCGTAGTCGTTCAGCGCGAAGTTAGAATCGTTACGGGTAACGCTCACTTGCGGACGCAGCGTCCAATGCCGCGCCGGATGCCAGTTCGCGCCCACGGTCACGTCGTACTGGTCGTCGTGACGCCAGTCCAGGAACACCGCGTTTCTTCTCATGTAGTTTCCCGCTTTGACGCCGCCGAAGACGAAAACCGCCCACCGGTCGTTCAACGCGTCTTGCCCGCCGAGACGCACGCCACGGAAACGCTGATCGCCGTCAGGCCGGTCGATGGGGCCGGTGGTCTTTTCGACGCCGGCGTAGGCGCTGACGAACACTATCGCCTTGCCGCTGCCGTCGAGGGCGTGGAGCCAGCCAATGCCGCCAAGGTTCAGGTTCACGTCATTGTCGGATAAATCCGCGCCGTTCTGATCGTGACCATAGCGCAACATGCTGTATTGACCATACACGCTGAGTTGGTTGGCGGCGTTCAGTCCGTGACGCCATCCGCCGATGAAGCCCGTGGTTTCGCGATTGAATTGGTTATCCAGGTAGAAGAGGCTTTTTTGCGCCGCCACCCGGACGACGTTCCTGCCTTCGCCGATATTCAGGCCGATACGCCCGTCCATCGTACCGGTATCGAACTGATCCTTGAAGAAGTTGACGCGTTTCTTGCCGTCCGCGCCAACAAATAGGGACAGTCCACGGCGCAGGGGATGGGTGATTTCGCCGCCGCCGCCAACGCTGAGATAGTTGTCCCGGCTTTTGACGTTGGTGGGCGACAAGGTCATGTTCACCCCGAACAGGGGGACGTAAATTTTGTTGGTATTGGTCGAGTTATTGACGTTGTCGTCGTAGCCCAGCGTTCCCTCCAGATAACCGGCGAACGTCGTGGTGGGGTTGAGACGCCGCTCGATTGCCGTCAAATAGTCTTGAATCACTTTCTTGGCGGCGGGCGGCGGATTTTGCGCCGCGGCGATCCGCAATTCGGCCCGTGCCCGGCTATAGTCGCCCAAGGCAAAATAGGCGCGCCCCATATCCACGCGCGCGCCAGCAAAGTTAGGATCCACCGCCAACACGCGCTCGAACGCCAAGGTGGCCAGATCCGGCTTACCCGCCTTGAGGGCGGTCACCCCCAGCAGATAATCGAAGTCCACTTCGCCGGCGTGGGCGAACGCCATCGCCGCCAGCACGTCATAGGCGGCGGAGAAGTTCCCCGCTTTAATCAGCGCTTCCGCCTTGCTTAACCCCACCTCGGCGGCAGCGCCAGCGGCGCTTCCCCATCCCAACGCCCATGCAACCAACAGAACAGCGATCTTGTGACGGATGCGCATTAGTTATTCGCCCCCTGAGATTCAGCGTTTTATTGAAGACGCACGGTCAAGCATTTCATACCCGGTGCGCGCCGTCAACGACGCGCGCCGCGGTTGCCGCGCCATCGCATTACAGCGTAAACACTTCTCCATTCCGCAATAGGCACGGATGATAGGCTTGCGCCTCCCGCTCGATTTCCCGCATGATCTCCTCTCCCTCTCCCGGCTTGAGATGGGTAATGTAAATCTGGGCGGGCCGTTTCAGTTTCGCTAATTCCGCCGCCAGCATGCTGGGACAGAGATGCTTGGCGGCAATGGCGATGTCCCGCTCGCGGTTGCGAAATGCCGTTTCGATAATCAGGGTCTGTAGATTTTCGATGCGGTTCACCGCTTCCCACAGGGCGTCGTTCACCGTGGTGTCGCCGCTAAACACCAAGCTGGCGCGGCCGCTGTCCAGGTGAAACCCGCAGGCGGGCACCACATGGTTAGCGGGCAAGGGCGTAATACCGCGCCCCGCCAGCGTCACCGTCTCGCCCACCGTCACCGCGCGGGTGCGCAAATAAGGCCGCTCGGCATGGGGAATCACGGTAAAGTCGGGCCAGATACGCCAATTGAAAACATGGGTCATCAAGCTGTCCAGAACGTCCGCTGTCGCATACAGCGTGATGGGCTCTTTCCGCAAGTAGCCAACGGTATCCACCAGTAACGGGATCATGGCGATATGATCGAGATGGGCGTGGGTGATAAAAATATGGTCGATCCCCAGTAATTCGGCGAACGATAAATCGCCCACGCCGGTTCCGCCATCGATGAGTAAATCGCGATCGACCCACAGGGCAGTCGTGCGCAGATTGCCGCCAATGCCGCCGCTGCACCCGAGGACTTTAACCTGCATGCGATTTCCTTTCGCCTTATTTCGTTTGAAAAACAAACACGCCATCCCATCCTTCCGCCGGCGGGTTGACGCGAAAATGGGCAATGCGCTCCCAATACAAAGCATATAGCCGGCTCTCGGGCGCCGCTTCGCGCAAAACGGCCAAGCGGGCCGCCGCCTCGTCCCAGCGGCGGTCGCGGTATAACGCGAGTACGGCGGCGAAGGCGTTCGCCTCCGCTTCCACCGCCGCGTCCACCTCGCCCTGCAGCCCCAGCGGCTGGTAGATCGCCACCGCTTCCGCCTTTCCCTTAACCCGCACCCGGTCCAGCTCGCGGAAGACGATGCCGGAAGCCAGCCGCCGAGTGGCTTCCCCGACAATGATCTCGACACCATATGGCTTCGTCAGGCCTTCCAGGCGCGACCCCAGATTCACCGCATCGCCCATCACCGTATACGCCACGCGGAATTGCGAGCCCATGTTGCCGACGCTCATCGCCCCGCTGTTGACGCCGACGCCGATATGAACGGCCGGCCAGCCGCGCTGGAGAAACCGCGCCCGCAGCCCGGCCAACGCCGCCTGCATCTCCAGCGCCGCCAGCACCGCGTGGCGGGCGTGCGCGTCATCGCGCAGCGGCGCGCCCCAAAACGCCATGATCGCATCGCCGATGTATTTGTCGATGGTGCCGCGATGCTTGTGGATCACTTGGGTCATCGGGGTCATGTAGGCATTCATTAGCTGGGTAAGCTCCTTGGGCGGCAAGCCCTCCGAAATCGAGGTAAAGCCGCGCACATCGGAAAACAGCACGGTCAGTTCGCGGCTCTCCCCCTCCATGTTGAATTGCTCGGGATCGCGGCTCATCTCGGCAACCAGCGCGGGCGGCACGTATTGCCCGAACAGTCCGGTGATTTTATGCTTGGCGCGCGTTTCGACAAAGAACCCATAGCTCATGTTCAGCGCATACAGCAAAAGGAGCATAACCAGCGGCGCCGCCAACGGCAGCACCAGATTTTGATTCCACGCCGCCCAGTTGACGCCGATAACCACCGCCAGCACGCCAGCGGTCGCCAGCGTCGATTTCAATGGGCTCAGGAACGGCAGCCACAACGATAGCAGCAGGCCCGTCATGAGCAAGGTGGTGAATTCCACGGCAAACACATACGCCGGCCGCGCCTTGATCCGGTGATGCAAAATCCCCTCGATTAAATTGGCGTGAATTTCCACGCCGGGATACGCCGCGCCCATCGGCGTGGAGCGCAAGTCCATCAGCCCCGGCGCCGTCGTCCCCACCAGAACGATAGCGCCGGCCAGCGCCGCGGGATCGACCCGATCCCGCAGAATATCCACCGCGGAGAAGTAGCGGAAACTGCCTTGGCCGCCCCGATAGGGAATCAACGCCATGACGCGGCCGTCCACCGGAATCTTGCGATCGCCGATTTTCAACCATTCCAGCCGGTGATAATCGCCGCCGCCCGGCGGCAGGCCGGCAATAACCGGCGGGTCGCCCAGATACGCCCGCGCCATCGCCAGCGCCAGGGATTCGTAATAAGCCCCATGGTACTCGACCAGCATCGGCACCCGGCGGATGACGCCGTCAATATCGGGCAGCGGCACGAAATGACCGGCGCCCAGCGCGCTTTTCTGCAATCGCGGAAGATTGGCGCCGTAGCCGGTCGCCTTGGCGAAGGGAATCCCCATGCCGCGAAACGCGCCGGCGGGAAAAACCGGCGGCGGCAGCATGCCGTTGACGCGTGCGCGATTCTCGCCGTGAAACGTGAAATAGTAGCCGAGAATCACTCGCCGTCCCTTCAGCGCCTGGGCGAATAAGCCATCGTAGTCGAGGCGCCGGCGGAGCGTGCGTAACGCCGCCCGGTAACGCGCGTCCCCTTTCAGCGTTCCCCGAGCCAAATGCTCCAGCACGGGCAAACCGGAGCTATTGTCCTTTTCGGCAAACACGACATCGAACCCCACCAGGGCCACATGGTCGCGATTGAATAAGGTATCCAGCAATTGCGCGAGTTTATCGCGCGGCCACGGCCAATGGCCTTCCTCCGCCAGGCTTTTTTCGTCGATATCGACGATCACGACATCGCGGGCAACGGCGCGGGAGGCGGAGAAATGAAGCCGTAAATCGTAGGTGAGCGCCTCCAGCCGGTGAAGCAGGCCAATATGCACGCCGCCCATGACGTTCAGCAGAAACACCGCCGTCACTAGCAAGCCAAAGATCACTCGGAGGGAATGCTTTCTCAATCCACGCCGCCTTTCCTGGCCACGGGCCGGCGGTTCCGCCGTCCCGCGATGGAACGCTGCCGGTTATTTGAAAAAAAACTCCATTTTGACCGCCGCGATCTCGATGACATCATGGTCGTGGAGCAGACGAGGCTGTGCATCGAGCGTCTCGCCATTGACGATGGGATAATGGCCGCCCTGGACATGGGTCATAAAATAACCGTGGGGCCGGCGGGTAATCACAGCGACTTGCACGCCGGGCCGCCCCAGTGAAGTCAGCGACTTGGCCAGTTCAATTTCCTTGCCGGTGTTGGAGCCGGTAAGAATCTGAATCACCGCCAATGCAGGCGGTGGCGCGGCGGGCGGTGAATCGCTTTCCCGCGGTGCGGAGGGCTGCGGATCGGCCTCCGCCGGCGCGGCCACGGCGGCCGCGATTGCCGGCGTCACATCCAGCGGTGCGCCGCTTGCCGCCGCATCGGACTCGCCCTCCCGCGCCAACGGCGGGGCGCGCATAATCATAGTCTTTTCAAAATCCGCCGCCTCATCGGCTTCACTGTCGGCGTTAACGTACTTCAACTGATGGCGGCCAATTTCGACCACGTCGCCGTTTTGCAAGTAATGTTTCTTGATGGGCGCGCCGTTCACTAGGGTGCCGTTCGTGCTATCCAAGTCCTCCAGGAAAGAATCGTTCAGAATCGTGGTGATCTCCGCATGCGCGCCGCTAACCGCCAAGTTATCGATCTGGATATCATTGCCTGGTTTGCGCCCGATGGTAAGGCGTTCCTTGCCGATGTCGTACTCTTGGATTACCGCCTCGTCCATGCTCAAGATCAGCTTCGCCATGTGCTTAACCCCATCGCCTTTTTAACTATTCGCACGCAACCGTCCCGCTTTTCCCCATTTGCCCAGCCACCGCCCGAGACGGAATAACCAAGACTGAACATCGGGGAACGCCCGCGCCGCTCGCACCAAGATAACCGAAATATTGTCCCGCCCGCCATGATCGTTGGCCAAGGCCACCAAATGCTGCGCCGCCAGTGGCAAATTCACTCCCAGCACGTTAAGCGCCGTGCCGATTTCCTCATCTGGCACCATGTCGTTCAAGCCGTCCGAGCACAGCAGATAAAGGTCGCCCGGCAGCACCTCGAACGCCCCCACCTCCACCAATACCGTGGGATCGACACCCAGGGCGCGGGTCACTAGGTTCTTATTGCGTGAATGCCGCGCCGCCTCGACGCTAATCACGCCACTATCGATTTGCTCCTGAAGCAAGGAATGATCCCGGGTCAGGCAAGCTAGCGCGCCGTCCCGCACCCGGTACAGCCGCGAGTCTCCCACATGGGCGACGGTCGCGCAATTATCGAAAAACACCGCGGCAACCACCGTGGTGCCCATTCCGCCGTATTGGGGCTGGCTCTGCGCCGCTTGATAAATCGCGTGATTGGCTTTCTCCACTTCCGCGCGCAACAGCGTATCCAACGCCTGCTGCGGCCTGCCCTTTTGCAGCGCCGCCCGCAAGCCGCCGGCGATCATGGTCACCGCGATGCCGCTCGCCACCTCACCCGCATTATAGCCACCCATCCCATCGGCCAATACCGCGATACCGCAGGCGGGATCGGCCGCGACCGCATCCTCGTTGTGCGGCCGCACTTTTCCAGAATCGCTGAGATGCGTTATTTCTAGCGCCTCTTCTCGGCTCACGCCTTTTTCCTCCCCATGGCCATAGCGATTTGCGATGCGCATTGCACGATGGCGCGCGCCACGTCGTTACCTTGTTGATAACGTTGTTCAGGCGGCTTTTGCAGCATTTTATTCACTATAGACGCCACGCATTCGGGCAACCGAGGATGCGATTGCCGGATATCGGCAGGCGGCTGGTTCGCGATACAGTACATCAACTCGGTTAGCGATGCGCCTTGGAAAGGTAGCGCCCCCGCCAGTAACTGATAGAACATCACGCCGAGAGAAAACAAATCGGAGCGGCCATCCACCTTTTTCCCCGCCAGCTGCTCCGGCGACATATACGACGGCGTGCCCAACACCATACCGGTTTTCGTTTTACTGGAATCGGTAATGCGCGCAATACCGAAATCGGTCACCTTGACCGTATCGGTGTCCGGTTCGTACATAATATTGGCCGGTTTAATGTCGCGGTGCACCACTTGCTGAGAATGGGCGTAATGCAGCGCCGCCGCAACCTTCGCCATGATCTTCAGCACCTTACCCAGCGGCAGCAACGCGCCGGGCTTGATATAGGGAGACAAGTCCTTGCCGCTCAATCGCTCCATGGCGATATACGCGAGATCCTGCTCCTCGCCAGCATCGTAAATAGTAACGATATTGGGATGATTCAGCCGGCCGGCGGTCTCCGCCTCGCGGAAAAAGCGCGCTTTGACTTCCTCCAGTTCGTCCCCGTCGAATTCCTGGGATAGCGCCATGGTCTTGATCGCCACCTGACGGCCGATTTTAGGGTCCGTACCCAGATACACCGCACCCATCGCCCCTTTGCCCAGTTCTTTTTCTACCTGATAGCGGCCCAGCATCGGTTTTTCCAGCGCGCCGTCGGTCAGGAGACTGGCCGCGCCATGGCCGCCGGCGCCCAACAAAACGGTTTCCTCCATCGCCTGGGCGCGGGCGAGACGCTGGGACAGATCACGATAGCCGGAATTAAAATCGGCCAGGTATTGGAACACGGCCGTTGCTTTATTAAACTGGCGCTTACGTTCAAAGTCCAGCGCCAGATTGTAAAGCACGTCCTGCATTGAATCGTCCACCGGGCATTTGCGAAATTTATCGAACGCCATATCCAGTTGCCCTTGTCCCTGGAAAGCAAGCCCCAGCAGCCGATTACTTTCGGCGGATTCGGCTTCCGACCGCGCCTTTCCCCTTTCCGTCAGCAAATAGCGCTTAGTGGTCAATACTCCATGGCCCACCAGTAAAAACACTGTCGGCAACATCAATTGCAGCCACATGGCCTGAACCGTCATGAGCAAAAACTGAGCCGCCAACAACGCCGCCAGCCCCAACACGGTCAACGCGGCGGCGGCACCCGCCTTGAGACGCGGCAGCCAGAAAATCAGATACAGCGCGACCGCCAGAAAAACCCCTTTCTCCGCCCAAAACGCCCACGACGGCACGATAAAATAATCCCGATTGAGAATACTCGACACTTGGTGGGCCAGCGTCAGCACCGGCGGCATAACCGACGACACCGGCGTCACCTGCGCCGTCCCCACCCCGGCAGCGGTGGGGCCGATCAGCACGATCTTACCGCGATATTTCGACGGCGGAATTTTGCCGCTGTAGACATCGAAAAACGAATCCACCGCAAAAGGCGATTTGCCGTTTTGCTTCGGGTAAAAAAAGGTATGCAGCGCCAGATCGGGATCGGTGGCGAGCAGGGTATGGCCTAACCGTATCCCTCGGCCCGGCACGACATGAATATCCGCCGGTTTGAGATTGCGCCCCGCCGCCGCCAGCGCCAGCGAAAAAGAGGGGAAATCGCGCCCGTCATAGCGCATCACCAAGGGATCGACACGCACCGCGCCATCCACGTCGGGCACGACATTGAGATGCCCCAGTCCCGCCGCCGCCCGTCCCAGCGCGGGAATCGGCAAAAAAACTTCGTCGGCCGCCGGCGGTCGCCAGCCGCTTTCCTCAGTGCCCCCGACGCCGCCGGCCAGTGCGTTGCGCAACAGGTAATCCGGCGGCGACCGGTCGGGCCTTCCTTGGGGAACACCGGGATGGAACAACATGCCCAAGACCACGTTACCCGCCCGCCGCACGCTGTGCGCGAGCTGCCGGTCGGTATTCAGCGCGTGCGCCGCCGCCGTCAACAGGCCATTCAAGTGCTGGATATCCGCATGCAGCCGTGGATCGGCCGCCGTACTTAAAGAGGACGCCTGGTAAAACTCGATGAGCCGGTCGATATAAACCAAGCCGGGATCCTTTTGCGGTTCGGAAAACAGGACGTCGTAACCAATCGCCTTCGCATGGGCCTGGGCCAGGATATCCACCATCCTTGCGTGGATATTACGGGGCCAAGGCCAGCGCCCGATATTGGCGAGACTTTGCTCGTCGATGGCGATGACCGCCACCTTGCCGGCCGGTGCGCGGGAAGACGCCAGCACGCCCACGTCATAGGCCTTGCGTTCCAATCCCTGCATCACCCCGGTGCTGCCGGCGGCGAGGAACAACAGGGTGACGAGTAACGCGGTAAACCCATCGGTCGTCCAAAATGCAGCTTTCACCCCTTCTCCCTTGCTGCCTTCAACCCGTCCTATGGCGTCTTTCCAGCGCATGCGGCCTTATCGGCCCGCAATATCCCGTTTCTCCGCCAGGCGGCGCATCCGCGCAATACGCACTCTGTCGTCACCGCGCGGAACGGTGGGTTTCGACACCCGTCTTCATCGTTTGGGCGCGCGGCCGCGCAGACGGCGATGGCGTGTGCGCAGCCACGCGCGGGGCCGCGCCCAACAACGGCTGAACGCACTCCATGGCGTAGGCCGCTGCGCGATGAAATCCCACGAAACACACGCGCCATGCTCGCCGTGCCACTGGCAACGCACCGCAGCATCGCGGCCATGTTTTTGCTATGTGATTGTTTTAACCAATGATATTTACATTTTGCCTTTTGCGCAAAGCATTTATTCGCGCGATGGAAAGCGAGTTGGCGCACGCAATCGAGAGGCAGACTGCCGCACGCGCTACTAGGCGAAAATGCTGACGGAATAATCCAGCGCCCGCCACTGGCCAGTGTCCGTCCAGCGCCAGGTATAATCCACTCGCTGGCCGGGCGCCAAGACGTCGGCTGGCAAGTCCGCCATCGCCAGACCCAAACCGTTGTCACCAGTCTCGGTGTCGGCGATCTGCCGCCAGCCCGATATCCTAATGAATAACCGCCGGACGAGGCAGGCAGGCAGATCTCAGCGTACAACCGGCAGGGACACAGGAAACGGCTCACGCCAGTGAATCCAGCGGTAACGCCGCCTCCACTGGCTGTAACGGCGGGATACCGCCACCGGCCGGTGGAAAAGCCGCCGTCAATCGCGGCTGTCGCATCATTGGATATTCGGTATGCGCCCACGCCAATGGCATGGCGAAACCGGCGGGGCGGCCGGAATATAGCTCGCGTCCGGAAAAAAGCAGCCCATCCCATGGCTGCTCCGGCAACAAACCGCCGCCCGGCCATAGCGGCCATCGCACGCAAATAAGGAAAGGGGGCGTCCCCCACCGCCAGGGCGTAATGGCCCCGCTCGCCGGTCAGTAGCGGCCAAGACCGCTCTATCCCCACGCCGTCGAAGAGCGCGCCGTCCGCGTGCTCACCATAACCGTCGCCATTATAGCGATACTAAGCGGCCCTTGCGCCACCCGCAATAGCAACCGGCTTCCGCCCGATTCTCCCAGCCACTCCCGCCCAGCCGGGGCGTCGGTAACGCGCAGGGACGGAGAGACGCACGCCGGTCAGCGCCACCTCCAGCAACAACACATCCCGCCGTGGATCGGGCGCGATACGTGGACGCAACGCGAAACGCGCGTGGCGGCGGCGAACGTCCAGCGCCGGAATGCCGGACTCGAAGAAGGAGAACCGCGAGTCCACCAGCTGTCCTATATCCCCCTAGAACCCTTCGCCGCTGCCGACGGGTAAACCGCACACGCGACGGCTCTAACGCCGTTCCTATCGCATCCTGGGCGCTGCCACGCCATGTGGACGATGCGCCGGGAATTCCCGACACGTCGCCGGCGCTAGGCGCGCATCCCATGGAAACGGCGTTTCCATCGCCGGACGCGATGCAGCTCAATCATGGCCGTGCCCCTCGTCGTCGAAGGGAATACAACGATCCTCTTCGCTGCGGCGGCTGCCGCGGCGGAAAATCACGGCGACCACCACGATAAACAGCAGCGGTACGCCGATAAACCAGCCGTAAGCCGCGAAAAAATGTCCCATTGCCTGCATATCGCACTCCTTTGCTACCGCCCTATTGCGAGCGCCTCATCACAGCAGACGGCGGACCCGCGCCAGACTCGACGCATTCCACCACCGCATCCCGCCGCACCGTCTGCATGCGCCCGCTGCGCCACCCCGCGTTAGGGTGGCCCGAGCGTCATGCTAGCGCGCATCATCGCAGTTAGCGCGCATCAAATCGGAAACGCCCTGCTCCAGCGGACACGCCGTTTGCGCCAACTGCGCCATGACCCGCCGCTGGTCGTCTTGCGACCGGTTCTGGCTGAGCTTGAATTTCCCTTGAATGTCGGCGATGTCGATTTCAAAACCGACGACCGCCCGCAGCAAACGTTCCCGCTGCGCCGCCGTCAAATCCGGCTGCCACGGCGACGGATAGCGGCGCTCATGAACGGCGGTCTGCCGCGCTAGTAAGGCTTCGATCCGCACGGCGTCTTCAATCAGCCTCGGTACGCCATACAGATGCACAACGGCATAATTCCACGTGGGCACCCCCGGCGCGCCGTACCAGGCGGGAGAAACATAGGCGTGAGGCCCCTGAAAGATGGCAAGCACGGTCTGGCCGTCGCACCAATCCCGCCATTGCGTATTGGCGCGCGCCATGTGGCCGAGCAACCGGCCGCGCGCGCCGGCCGCCGAGTCGAATAGGAACGGAAGATGGCTCGCCAGCGGCCGCCCCGCTTGCGTCGAAACCAAAACGCCGAAAGGATAGGCGGCAATCAGCGCCGCCAAGCGCTGCGCGTTTTGCTCCTCGAAATGCGGGGGGATATACATGGAAACCCGTTTCTCCTTCGCGGTTCGTCATGCGTCGCGAGACGCCATTAATACATCCGGTGGCGAAACAACCAGCCGGCGAGCATCAGACTGGTTACGCCAATCAGCGCCATCGGCCAGAGTTGATGGGCCAATTGAGAAAACGGCGCGCCTTCGAGAAACACGCCGCGCAACACCGCCATAAAATAGCGCAACGGATTGAGCAGGGTCAAATATTGTACGGCCCGCGGCATATTAGCGATCGGCGTGGCGAATCCCGACAAAATGATGGCGGGCACGGTAAACAGGAAAGCGCCCAGCAACCCCTGCTGCTGGGTGACCGACAACGACGAAATCATCAAGCCGATACCAACCACCGACAACAGGAATAACGCGAGTCCCAGGTAGAGAATCAGCAGGCTGCCGCGCATCGGGATGGCGAACCAAAATACGGCTGCCATCATAATTAAAGACGCCTCGAACAAGCCGATCAGGAAACCGGGAAGCGCTTTACCGACGAGAATTTCCACCGGCCGCAGGGGCGTCACCAGCAATTGGTCGAAGGTGCCCTGCTCGCGCTCGCGCGCGACCGACAAGGCGGTGACCATAATCGCCACCACCAGGGTCAGCAGGCCGACAATACCGGGAACGATAAACCAACGGCTGACCAAATTAGGGTTGAACCAGGCGCGGATATCCAGCCGTGCGGGCGGTGGCGCCAACTGATGCGCCGCGCTCCAGCGCTGATTGAAACGATCGACGATATCGCGCGCGTAATTCAGCGTCAGCATGGCGGTGTTGGAGTTGCGTCCGTCCACCAGCAGTTGCAGCGGCGCCGGGCGTCCCAGGGCAAGGTCGCGGCTGAATTGCGGCCCGATATGCACCACCAGCAGCACGTGCTTCCGGTCGATGAGCGGGGCGATTTGTCCGCTGCGATCGATGCGCGCGACCCGGCGGAAGTTTTTCGATCCCTGGAAACCCGCCAGCAGATTCCGGGCGGCGACACCGTGATCCTCATTGTATACTGCGTAGGGAACGCGGTTGAGATCGTAGGTGGCAGCGTAGCTGAAGACGAACAACTGCACCAGCGGCGGCACCACGATCACCAGCCGGCTTTTTTTATCCTTGAGCAACGCCAGAAATTCCTTGACCGTCAAGGCGATAATTCGCTTGAACATCTATCGTCACTCCAGCCGCTTGCGGGAATTGCGCCGCACCAGCCCAAAAAACAGCGTCGCCATCAGCAACAGCGCCAAGGCGTTGGGCAGGATCACCGGCCACACGTCCCCCGCCAAAAAGACGGTTTGCAAGATCGCGACAAAATAGCGTGCGGCGATCAAATGCGTAATCCCGCGCAGCGCCCACGGCATGCTGCCGATGTCGAAAATAAAGCCGGACAAAATAAAGGCCGGCAAAAAGGTGGTGATAATCGCCACCTGTCCCGCCACGAACTGGTTGCGGGCAATCGTCGAAATCAGCAATCCCATCCCCAGCGCCGCCAGCAAGAAAAGCGACGAGCAGATTAACAGCACCCACAGGGAGCCGCGTAGCGGCACATGGAACAGGAACACCGCCATCCCTACCGCCAGTAGCATGCCGCCGGTGCCCAGCACGAAATAGGGAATGAGCTTCCCGAGCAAGATTTCGCGAATGGCCACCGGCGTCACCATCAGCGCCTCCATGGTGCCGCGCTCCCATTCTCGCGCCATCACCAGCGCCGTCAGTAGCGCGCCGATCAAGGTCATGATGACCGCGATTAGCCCCGGCACCAGGAAGTTACGGCTGCGCATTTCGCCATTGAACCAGACGCGCGGCTCCACTTGCACCGGCATGTCGAGTGTACCGCCGGCCGCCCGCGCCCGCCGCGCGAGCCAGTTCGCCCAGGCGCTCTGGACATAGCCGGAAATCATGCGCGCGTTATTGGCGTCGACCCCATTGACGATCACCTGAACCGGCGCGCTGCCGCCGCCTTCCAGCCGTCGCGCGAAATTTCCCTGCAACCGGATCACGCCGTCCACCCGGCCAGCCACCAGCGCGGCTTCCGCCGCCGCCATGTCCGGCATGGGCCGCGGCGCGAAATAACGACTGCCGTAAAAAGCGCTGGTAAAACTGGCGCTGGCCGCGCTCGGCTGCGCCACCACCAGCGCCACCGGCACTTGCTCGGCATCGAGAGAGATGCCGTAACCGAACAGTAGCAACAGCGCCACCGGCATCAGAAAAGCGATGGCGATGCTGCTGGGATCGCGGACGATTTGCCGGAATTCCTTGCGAATCAGGCCGCACAGCCGCATGCGCCACCCGCCGCGCGCGACGCGGCTCATAACGCCGCCTCCGCCGGCTGGGCCTCGATCAGGGCAATGAACGCCTCTTCCATGCTCGGCGCCGGGTTTGCCGCCGACACCGCCCGCGCCTTAATTTCCGCCGGCGCGCCCAAGGCGAGAATTTCCCCCGCCGCCATGATCGCCAGCCGGTCGCAATACTCGGCTTCTTCCATGAAATGGGTGGTCACCATGACGGTGACCCCCGCTTCCGCCAGGCGATTGATGCGACGCCAAAACTCCCGCCGCGCCAAGGGATCGACGCCGGAGGTCGGTTCGTCCAGGAACAGGATGCCGGGCCCGTGCATCAACGCGCACGCCAGCGCCAACCGCTGCTTGTAGCCCAGAGGCAGATCCAGGCTGATAGCCTCGGCCTGCGCCGTCAGGTCGAACTCCTCCAGCGCCCACGCAATCCGCGCCTCCCGCGGCTTGCCGGTCAGATTATAGGCGCTGCTGAAAAATTTCAGATTCTGACGCACGGTCAGATTGCCGTAGAGGGAGAACTTTTGCGACATATAACCGATGCGCGCCCGCGCCGCGGCGGCGGCATGGCGTAAATCCACCCCGGCGACCCGGAGGCTGCCCGCGCTCGCCGGCAACAGCCCGCACAGCATGCGAAAGGTGGTCGATTTACCTGCACCGTTCGCCCCCAGCAGGCCGAATACCTCGCCCTGCGCCACGTCGAAACTCACGTCGCGCACCGCGTAAAAATCGCCGAAGCGGCGCTGGGCGCGCCGCACCTCGATGACCGGCGCGGCTGGCGCGTCCTTTACCCCGGCCGCCGCGGCCGTGGATGCCGGCCCCTCGATCCGGCGTCCGCCGTCCAGTGTTTGCAACAGCGCAATAAAACTATCCTCGAATCGCGGCGGCACCGCCGTCACCCGCGCCTCCGGCGGCAGGACGTCTTCCGGCGTCGGGTGATCGGTCACCCAGCGCACGCCGTCCCCGTGAATCACCGCATCGATGGCGCCTGGCGCCGCCGCCAGCCGCTGTTGCAGGGCGCGCGGCTTAATCCCCGCCGCCGTCACTTGGTAGCTGCGTCCCGCCATGCGCGCGCTCAGCGCGCCGGGCGCGCCTTGTTGCAGCACGTTCCCCTGGTGCAGCAACACAACCTGGCCGCAGCGCTCAGCTTCGTCCAGATACGCGGTACTCAGCAATACGCTCATCCCTTCCTGTTTCACCAGCCGGTCGATAATGCGCCACAATTCGCGGCGCGATACCGGGTCCACGCCAACCGTCGGCTCATCGAGCAGCAACAGTCGGGGGGCGCGCACCAGGGTGCAGGCCAGTCCCAGCTTCTGCTTCATGCCGCCGGACAGGCGCGCAGCCAATCGGGTGGTGAACGGGGCTAGGCCGGTCATGTGCATTAATTCGCGGTAACGCTGCGCCCGCTCGCCGCGGGAAACCCCTTGCAGGTCGGCGTACAGGTCGAGGTTTTCCTGTACCGTCAAATCCTCATAGAGTCCGAAACGCTGCGGCATATAGCCGATGGCGGCCTGCACCGCGAGAGCGTCGCGGGTGGCATCCAGGCCCAATACCGTGATTTGTCCCGCGTCCGCCGCCAGCAACCCCGCCGCGAGACGCATCAAGGTCGTTTTTCCGGCGCCATCCGGCCCGATCAGTCCCGTGACGCCGCCGGGACGCAGGGTAAAACCCACCTGCCGCAATGCGGTGATCGCGCGTTTGCCGTCGTGAAACGTTTTGCCGACATCGCGGAATTCAAGCACAACGGCGCCGGATTCTTCCTGGCGCGTCATCAGTCACAGCGCCGACGCGCGGACGCCGCCGGCTGAGATAATAAGGAAAGCGTCACCGTGGCCGGCATGCCGAGACGCAGCTCTCCCGCTGGCGCGCACACGAACACTCGTATTTGATAAACCAGGTTGGCGCGCACTGCGGGCGTTTCCACCGACTTCGGCGTAAACTCGGCGGTGGGTGAAATGTAACCGACCCAGCCGCGATAGCGTTTACCGGGAAAACTGTCGGTCGTCACCTCGGCGGCCATGCCGGAATGCACTTTCCCCAAGGCGGATTCCGGCACGTAAGTCCGCACCCATAACGGCTGAGTCAGCGCCAATAGGTAAACGGGCCGTTGCGGCGACGCCATGTCGCCCACTTCTAAAATACGATTTTCGACGATGCCGGCGGCGGAGGCGTACAGGGAGGCGTCGTCCAGCTCCCGTCGGCGTAGCGCCAAGGTCGCCCGATCGGCGCCGAGCATCGCCTTGGCCGCGGCAATATCCTCCTTGCGCGGCCCGGCAACGGCAAGCGCCAAGGTCGCGCGGGCCGCGTTGAACCGCGCGCGCGCGGCGATCGCCGCAGCGTGCGCGTCGTCCGCCTGCTGCTTGGCGACAAAGTGATCCACCGTCAGCGCCAGCACGCGACGGTAACGGCGCCCGGCATTCACCGCCTCGACGCCGGCCGCCGCGACATCGGCGCGGGCGCGGCGGATTTCCTCGGGACGGCTGCCCGCCGTCAGCCGGGCGACCACCGCCTGTTGCGCCGTGACTTGTGCCGCCGCCTGCGCCGCCGCGCTGGTTAACCGGCGGCTATCGAGCACCGCCAGCAACTGCCCGCGTTTAACGGCATCCCCCTCCTGCGCCAGCAAGCGGTCTATCCGCCCGCTGCCGTTAAACGCCAACGCCACTTGGCGGATATCCACATTACCGTGAATCGTCAGCCGGCCACTGGCAACCGTGGCGTTGCGCGCCGACCACCAGACGCCGCCCGCCACGCCCAACGCCAGCACGACCGCCGCAACGGCCAAGCGGCCGGCCTTGGCGCTCATCCCGGCGTCTCCCACGCGTGCGCGCCGTTGACCCTCTCGGCGTTGCTATTCCCCATGGGATTGCTTGACGCAAAATTCCAGAACGCCCAAATTACCCAGATAGTCGCCGACCCTATCTAAATCGGTAAATTCGACGACTGTTTGACACTCGGCTTTAAGCGACTTACCGTCCGCCAGCACCATATAGCCCTTACCTTGGCAGCGCGTCACCTGGACACACTTGACCGCGTTCTGGCTCAGCAGTGTTTTGAATTCCTGTTCGGTCATGCCTTGTTTGCTCCCTGTGACGAAATCCCGCGCATCGTTCTTCCCCAAACCATTGTAGCCCGCCATAAAACGGCCGCCTAGCCCGTCCCGCCGCCCTGCCGGGGACAAGCGCCTAGGAAAGCACCGGATAAATAGCTTACACTGAAGTCTTAGTCACCGGAAATCCCCATGGAACCCGTCATGAACCTATCCCCGCCGATCGCCGAACTGCTCGACCACGGCGTCCGCCAGCATCAGGCCGGCCATCTTGCCGCCGCGGAAGACTGCTACCGGCAAATACTCGCCCGCCAGCCACAGCATATCGACGCCCTTCATCTGCTCGGGCTGGTCGCGCATCAAGCCGGCCAACCCGCCGCCGCGGTGGATCTGATAAGTCAAGCCATCGCCCTGGCGCCGACCACGGCCATTTTTCACAATAACATCGGCGAGGCGTATCGCGCCCTGGGAAAGCTGGATAAGGCCTTGCACCATTACCTCGAGGCCCAGCGGCTCCAGCCGGATTATCCCGAAGCCGCCAACAACCAAGGACTAGCGCTAATCGACCAAGGCGGCCAGGAAGCAGCGATTGCGCTTTACCAGCAACTGCTGCAAGCCCACGCGGACTATCCGCCGGCGCTCCTCAACCTGGGGCTGGCGTTCCAGAAGCATGGCGACTTCGACAACGCAGCCCATTATTATCGCGCCGTCCTGGCGCAAGCACCCGATACGGCGCTAGCCCAGGCCAACCTGGCGGCCCTGTTGCTCGAACAAGGCAAACTGGACGCCGCCCACGCCGAAGCCATGGCGTTACTACCCGCCGTCAATCAGGCGACGGAGCTGTTCATTACGCCGTTCCAGGTCTTCCGGGCCACGTGCGACTTCGATTCCGTCGCGGCGCTAGGCGACATTTGGCAGCGTTGCGACCACCTCGCCCCGGGACAATTGCCGATTGTGATTCTCAACCTGCTGCCCTACGCTCGCGACCCGGCCAGCAACCAACGGCTCGCCGACCTGTGCCGCAAATGGGGGCGGTGGACGGAAGCCGCCGCCGATCGCATCCCCTTGGCGGCCAGCGCCGCCGCCGACGGCAAAATCCGCCTCGGCTTTCTCTCCTCCGATCTGCGCCAGCATTCGGTCGCCAAATTCCTGCTGCCGTTTCTCCGCCATTGCGACCGGACACGTTTTGAGATTTATTGCTATTCGACCACCCCCGAACTCGTCGACCCGGTGCAGGAAGAAATCCAGCGCCTCAGCCATGCCTTCACCACCCTGGCGAACCGTAGCGACCGGCAAATTGCCGAAATCATCGCTCGTGACCGGATCGATCTGTTGTTCGATCTGAACGGCCATACCCAGCATGGCCGCTGCGCGATTTTTGCTTACCGCCCCGCCCCCATCCAGATGAGCTGGATGGGGTTCTTATTCACGACCGGCTTGAGCACCATCGACTACGTATTGCTTGACGCCCACCTCCAGCCGGAAAACCCGGATTGGTGGAACGAGACGCCCCTGGCGCTACCCAATGCCTTTATCTGTTTCGGCGCGCTGGACGACCAGGCCATCCTACCGGGCATTCCCGCCGACCGTTACGGGAACATCACTTTTGGCACGATGAACAACCCCTACAAGTACACTGCCGAGGCCATCCGCACATGGGCCGACATCCTACGTCGCGTCCCTGGCGCCCGTTTCCTGTTCGTCCGCCGGCAATGCGCATCCGCCGTCTTCCAGCGCAATGTGCTGCGAGAATTCGCCAAGCACGGCGTCGGCGGCGAACGGATCGCTTTTGCCGACTACGCCGCCGCGGGCCGCAGCCACCTCGACTACTATAACGCAATCGACATCAGCCTGGACACGTTTCCCCTGGCGGGCGGCGTCACCACTGCCGATTCGCTGTGGATGGGCTGCCCGGTGGTCAGCCTGGTGGGAGAAAACCTCCATCAACGCATGGGCTTAAGCTTCCTAAGCCAAGTGGCGCTGGCCGATTTATGCGCCACCGACCCCGACGGCTACGCCGCCACGGCGGTCGCGCTTGCCGCGGACCGCGACCGGCTGCGGCGGCTCCGCCATGAACTGCGCCCGGCGCTACGCGCGTCCAGCCTATGCCGGGAAGCGGACTTCGCCCGCGATCTGGGCGCGCTGCTCGAACGAGTGGCCCGTCCCCGGAGCGCCGCGTACACACCCTAGACCGTGCAGCGCGCCGCCAGGAAAATTTTACGGGCGCATTGTTTATTAACGCTTTATAATATTCTCGCCCCTGCGAAGTCATTGTTGACCGTTAAAAACAACCAAGCGGCCGTGCCCGCCCCGCCTGGCGACGCGCTGGCGCGACAACCGCCCAAGACCGTTTAACCTTGCTTGAAAGAGAGTCACATGCTGAAAAGAGTAAAAAGCATCCGCACGAAGCTTCTGATTTCCACCGGCTTTGCCACCACGCTGGTACTCGTTGCGCTAGCGCTGACGCTGTTTAATCTACACTATACTAATAATCAGTATTCCGACTTTCTCGAGCACGATAACGCCGAATTGCAAGCCTTTCAGCAAATGCACGTCGAGGGGCTGCTCGGCGGGCAAGCCTTGCGTAACTTAGTGCTCGTTCCCAACGACCCGCTGCCGCCGAAAACTGTCAAGGCGACCGAAGTCCGCTTTAACCAAGCCTATCAACGCGTGCTGGCGCTAACGGCGAACGAGCCGGCTAAAAACCAGCTGCTCATGGCGATTAAGCCGCTGTGGGACAAAACCCAAGCCACCCGGAAACAAATCATTAAATTACTGGCGACCGACCCAGTGCAAGCGGCCAACCTAGTCACCCACACCGAATTACCCGCGTGGCGTAACGTGCGCAAAAAACTATTGCGGCTGTTGGACGAGCAGCGCCAATCGACCGCACGTCATAAAACCGCGATCGAACACCGCGTGCGCGAGACCTTCATTACCTCCGTCGCGCTCGCCGTGGCGGCCATTCTGCTGGGGGCGGGGTTTGTGCTGGGCATCATTCAAGCCATCAAGCTATCGCTGAATCACCTGATGCGCTCCATGAGCGCCTTGGCTTCCGGCGCCGGCGACCTGACCCAACGGCTGCCGGTCAGCAGCCGAGACGAAATCGGGCAAACCTCCAGCGCTTTCAACCAATTCATGGAGCGGCTGCAAGGCATCGTCGGCGAGGTAAAATCCAACGCTGGCGCGGTGGCCGACGCAGCGGTCGCCCTTTCCTCGACCATGAACCAGGTCGCCACCGGATCGCAGCAACAAAGCGAATCCGCGTCGGCCACCGCGGCGGCGGTGGAAGAAATGACGGTCAGCGTCGCCTCGGTCGCTGATTCCTCCGAGGAAGTCCGGCAACTCTCCAACGACAGCATGACCCACACCCAGCGCGGCAATGAAAGTCTAGCGGAGCTAGTGACCGAAATGGGCCAGATGAAAACCACGGTGGAGGGCATCGCCTCGTCGGTCAATACCTTTGTCCGTCATACCCAAACCATCACTAATATGACCCAGCAGGTCAAGGACATCGCCGAGCAAACCAATCTGTTGGCGCTGAACGCCGCCATCGAAGCCGCCCGCGCCGGCGAGCAGGGCCGCGGTTTCGCGGTGGTGGCGGACGAAGTCCGCAAGCTGGCGGAGAAATCCAGCCAGTCGGCCAACGAAATCGACGCCGTGACGCAAACCCTGGGACAACAATCCACCGTCGTGGAAAGTTCGATTCAACAAGGACTGCAACTATTGCAATCGAGCCATGCGTTCATGGAAAACGTCTCCCTCGTCCTGACCGAGGCCAACGAGGCGGTCAACCGCGCCAATCAGGGCGTGGACGACATCACCGCCTCGGTTAACGAACAAAAATCCGCCAGCAACGACATCGCCAGGAATATCGAAACCATCGCCCAAATGGCGGAGGAAAACAGCGCCTCCATCGGCGGCGCGTTCGATAGCGCCCATCAATTGAAGGAATTGGCGGCGAATTTGCAAAATCTGGTAGGGCGCTTCCAAGTCTAAGGCATACATAGACGCCACGCCGTTACCGGCCCACGTTCGGGCGGCGCGGCAGCGGCCCTTTTCGCTTAACCCGCCAACGCCCGGCGCGACGATGTAATACCCCGTTGTCGCGCCGAGCTCTCTTCTGATTCCCGACCCACAACGCATCACGCGCATCGAAAAGCAAGACAACCGCTCGTCATGCGCCCGGCTGGCCATGGCGAACATCGGCGGCGTTTTCAAGGCCTAGCGGCGCATCGCCAAGCATCTCCACGCACGCGCCACACAATGACCGGCGGCAAAGAAAAACGCGGCGGACACCGCCGCCGCGCTTCATGCGATGAACCGCGTCATTAACCGGACAAGCCGAGTTCTTTCTGCCAATAACGCTCGATCAGACGCACCGTGCGCGGCGGCAGCGGCACATAATCCAAGCGGCTAGCGAACGATTGGCCGTGATTCAAGAACCATTTACTGAACTTGAGCACCTCTTGGTTCTTCGCCCGCGGTGTATCCTTGCGCATCAGGAAATACGTCGCCGCGGTAATCGGCCAACTTTCCGCGCCCGGCTGATCGGTCAGAATCAAATAAAAATCTTCGGTCTTGGAAAAATCCGCATTCGCCGCGGCGGCCTGGAAAGTCTTCATTTTTGGCGCAACCACGGTGCCCGCTTTGTTTTTCATGCGAGTGTAGATCATATGGGTTTTCATAGTGTAGGCGTATTCCACGTAGCCGATCGCCCCCCTAATTTGCTGAACGTAAGAAGCCACCCCGGCGTTCCCCTTACCGCCAACGCCCGTCGGCCAAGGCACCGAGGTGTCGGAACCCACTTGCGACTTCCATTGGGGCGAGACCTTCGCCAGATAATTGGTAAAGTTAAAGGTCGTGCCGGAACCGTCGGAACGGTGAACCACGGTAATTCTCAAATGCGGCAGCGCAACGCCCGGATTCAGCGCCTTAATGCGCGGGTCGTCCCACTCGGTAATCTTGCCCAGATAGATATTCGCCAAGGTTTTACCGTCGAATACCATTTGGCCGGGCTTAACGCCGGCCAGATGCACCACCGGGGTAATCCCGATAATCACCGCCGGAAACTGAATCAAGCCCTGCTTTCTTAGTTCGTTGGGCGTCAGCGGCTTGTCGCTGTCGGCGAAGGGCACCGTCTTCGATTCAATTTGCTTGATGCCGCCGCCGGAACCGATGGCCTGATAATTGATCGCCGTTCCGGTTTCCTTCCGATACGCCGCCGCCCAATCGGACAACACCGGGTAAATCGCGGTGCCGCCCGCACCGGTCAATGACGCCGCGGAAACGGCGACCGATCCCATGGCCAGCGCAATAGCCAACATCCCGCCGCCGCAGGTTTTCGAGAGTCGCGTGGATAAATTTATCATGTGCTTGATATCCTAAGTCTTGTTGAACAGGCAAAACCGATTACTACCTTTCCGGATTATCCTCGGCAGTTATGACAGAATTTTGATGGTTTGCTTACGCCGAACTTACATTCATCACCGGGCCGCCGCGGCCGGCCGGGAAACCGCGCCAGCCAAGTCATGGCGTCCGCCGGCGGTCAGGCATTGGCATGGTGAGCGAACGATTAGCCGGTGGAAAGAGGCGTCCCGTTTTCCTAAGCACTGGTCGTTCGTTGCGGAAGCCGCTCCGCCCACGGCTACCCGTTCCCCTGCGCGCGCGCAACCCGCGCCAAACGGCGCGTTAGCCGCCGGCAACGCGAAGGAAAAACCGCATTCTGGCGGCGCGGGAACGCGCGCCTTCCCCATGCGATGCGTAACCAAGCGTCCCCTGTGACGGGACATAACGCACGATTGTAACGTTGGGCATGGATAACGCGCGCTATAATGAGCCGTCAGGACCGCCGGTAGTAAGGCGACGCGAAATCGCGCACCACCTGACGCCAAGCGGGCCGATCGGCGGGTAACGGCCATCGGATCATCTCCACGCCGTGGCTATCGATAGGCCGCCGACCGCCTGGCCTTGCGCGAACCCCAAGCGATGGGGAAAACCCCGTCGAAGCGCGCAACCATTAATTGCTTGATGATCATGAGAAAACATCGTAATCTTTTCAGCATCCTACCCGCCGGTTTTCTATTGCGCGTGGGGTGCGCGGCAATCGGTAAAATTTCTTTCGGTAATCAAGCGATTGTCGCGGTACTGTAGCGCCCGCCTTTCGGGGTGGGCGAGGATTGAAACGTCCCCATCGTGCGCCTGCATCACGGTCATTGCAGTAGCGCCCGCCTTTCGGGGTGGGCGAGGATTGAAACAACGTATGGTTGAACATGCTGGAATAGTCATTCTCAGTAGCGCCCGCCTTTCGGGGTGGGCGAGGATTGAAACATGCGCTTGAGGTGTCCGACATGATGGTTGTGTCAGGTAGCGCCCGCCTTTCGGGGTGGGCGAGGATTGAAACGCCCGTGAGCAGGCCCCCGACGGCACGCCCTGGGAGTAGCGCCCGCCTTTCGGGGTGGGCGAGGATTGAAACCTTTTCCTCCGGTTATTACGACGCAGGTACTAATGTAGCGCCCGCCTTTCGGGGTGGGCGAGGATTGAAACCAGGCCGTGAGCCAGCGCACCACCGTGCGGTTAAAAGTAGCGCCCGCCTTTCGGGGTGGGCGAGGATTGAAACGACGCCGAGACGGACGCCTCGCCCGACAAGCCGCGTAGCGCCCGCCTTTCGGGGTGGGCGAGGATTGAAACCGCTGGTCACTTTCGGCGTTGCCCATCGCTCGCGCGGTAGCGCCCGCCCTTCGAGGTGAGCGCAAATTGGACGTGCCCGATTGGGCCGGGAGACGCCGGTCGTTACTGATGGCGACCGGCGCCAAGTCGGGTGAGGCGCGCTGCTACGCGCACCCATGCAAAAGGGCTTGCATTTCTGCAAGCCCTCTTTTTTCTGGTGGGTCGTGACAGATTCGAACTGTCGACCAACGGATTAAAAGTCCGCTGCTCTACCAGCTGAGCTAACGACCCGAAGGCAGGCATTCTAGCCGGTACGCCCCTATCCGTCAAGGGCGGCGGGGCGCCCGGCGGGCCGATTAGGCCTCGCGCATCATGAGGTAATATTGGATTTTCATGGTGATCGCCGCGCCCGCTACGATGGACAGAAAAGCCACGAACGATCCCAGGGAGAGGGTGGAAACGCCGGTCACGCCTTGGCCGATGGTGCAGCCCATCCCGGTCACGCCACCGAAGCCCATCAGCACCGCGCCGGCGATGTGACGGAACATGTCCTGCGGCGAGGTAAAGCCTTCCCAGCGGAAGGAGCGGGTCATCAACGCGTAGACAAAGGAGCCGATGCCGACGCCGAATACCGAGGCGATGCCGAACGTGACAATGGTGCTGGTGTCGGTCCAATAAGCCCACAGATTCATCGTATACGCATAGGGCGCGACGAACGACATGGATTCGGCCAGGCCGGAATTGGTGCCGATATGGGTGTATTCCAGGGTGTTCGGATCCATGGCGTAAGCGAGCTTGCCGGTGACATACCAGCCGCCGACCACCACCAGGCCGACGACGACGCCCGCCAGAATGTTATCGAGGCTCTTGCGGAAATCGGCGTCCTTAAAGCAGAAGATCAGGATCGCGCCGGCGATCACCGCGGTCATAATCATTTCCCAGGTTTTATGATCGACGCCGAATGCGCCATTGAGCAGATAGGGAATGGTTTGGCTGCCGCTGAATTGGTGGGTCACCGGCGCCGCCATCAACACCTTAACGCGGAAAGCGCCGAAAATGCCGCGTAGGGTGACCAGCGCGGAGAATCCCAAAAACAGGAACACCACGATAGATTTCAAATTGCCGCCGCCGGCCCGCACCAAGGTGCGTTGCGCGCAGCCGGAAGCGAGCGTCATGCCGATGCCGAAGGTCAAGCCGCCGACAATATACGCCAGCCAAATAAACTGCGGCGTCGTGTAAATCGTTTGGGCGAGGTTGAGATCGCCCCGGTAAACCAGAGCCGTGGTGCCGATCATCGCCACGGCTATTCCCAGCAGCCAAGCGCGCATGCGCCCCCAGTCTCCCATGTTCACCACATCGGAAACCGCACCCATGGTGCAGAAGTTGGTCTTATTGGCGACGACGCCAAAAACGAAAGCCAGTGCAAAAGCGTACCAAGCAACATGCGCTGCCAGATTGGGTGCTGCATCCATTATTTTATTCCTCCATCAAGTCGTTCTGGGATTTTAATCGAGAATTCCCGGCCGCCTCAACCGATTCGGCGAAATATTTCCAATAAAATTCTATAGTTAGTACTTATGTACCAGGGCAAGGCAGGCGCATTGCCCTGACGAAATAGCCAAAGCCGATTTCAGCGCTGGTAACGGGTGGGATCTTCCTTGCCGGCGGCGGCGAATCCTTGGCGGCGTAAGCGGCAGGAATCGCAGCGGCCGCATGCCCGGCCGTCGGCGGCCGCTTGGTAGCAGGAGACCGTCGCCGCGTAATCGACGCCGAGCGCAACGCCGCGACCGATGATTTCCGCCTTGGTTAAGGCGACGAGCGGTGCGTTGATGCGCATTGCCCGCCCCTCTACCGCGGACTTGAGAGCGAGATTGGCCATGCGCTCGAATGCCGCCAGATATTCCGGCCGGCAATCCGGGTAACCGGAATAATCCACCGCATTCACGCCGATGAAAATATCGCGGCTTTCCAGCACCTCCGCCCAGGCGAGCGCCAGGGACAGGAGGATGGTGTTGCGTGCCGGCACGTAGGTAACGGGAATGCCCTCGCTGGCCGCTGTCGGCACGGCGATGGCGGTGTCGGTCAGCGCCGAACCGCCGAATTGCGTCAAGTCCAACGAGACGGTCCGATGATCCCGGACACCGAGCGCCGCCGCCACTTGGCGCGCCGCCGCGAGCTCGGCATGGTGACGCTGGCCGTAATCCACGCTCAGGGCGTAACAGTCGTAGCCGCCGCGGGCAATCGCTAGTGTCGTGGCGGAATCCAGCCCGCCGGAAAGTAATACCACCGCTTTTTCCATTTCCCTGCCCTTCCCGGCCGCTCAGCGTCCCCGGCTTTCTCCCCACAACACTTTATGCAGTTGAATTTGCAACCGCACCGGCAAGCGATCGCACAACAGCCAATCCGCCAACAGCGTCGGCGATAGCTGTCCCTGCGCCGCGGAAAACAGCACCGGCGCAAGCGCGGTGAGTTGTTTTTCCGCCAGCAATTGTTTCGCCCAGCGATAATCGGCCTCGTCGCACAAAACAAACTTGAATTCGTCGTGGCGGGTCATCGACGACAGGTTTTCCCAGCGATGCTTGGCCGCCTCACCCGAACCCGGCGTCTTGATGTCGAGGATTTTCGACACGCGCGGATCCACGCCCGATACGTCCAACGCGCCGCTGGTCTCCAACGAGACCGAATAACCAGCGTCGCACAGCGACTGCAACAGCGGCAGGCAGTTTTTTTGCGCCAGCGGCTCGCCGCCGGTCACCGTCACGGTGCGGCAATGATGGCGATCCGCCTGCGCCAAGATGTCGCCGATGGCCAGAAGCGTTCCCTCGGTGAAGGCATAGCGCGTATCGCAATAGCCGCAGCGCAGCGGACAGCCGGTCAGACGAATAAAAACCGTCGGCAAGCCCGCCCGGCTGGTCTCGCCTTGGAGCGAGAAAAAGATCTCGTTGACCCGCAACGTCTGGAGCGGCACGCGTGCTTACTTCAAACGATCAAGCCGCTGCTTCGCCAGCGCCGCGGCATGGCTGATCGGGTATTTAGCCACAAGCCGGCTCAGGGTCTTACGCGCCGCGGCGGTATCGCCCATGCCTTGATAGCTGCTCGCCATGTTGAGCATGGCGTCCGACACCTTGGGGCTAGCCGGATAAGCGGCGATCAGATGCGCCTGGCTGGCGACGGCTTTTTTGAAAGCGCGCAAATTGAAATAGGAATTGCCGACCCAGTATTGGGCGCTGGCGGCGTTGCGGCTCTTGGGATAGGTTTGAATGAAGTGCTGAAAACCAACGATGGCGCCCTGGTAATTGCCAATCTTAAATTGGTTGAACGCGGCGTCGTAAGCCTCCTGCTCGGCGGCGTTCATCGGCGCCGTGGCGTTCGCCGTCCCCGTAGCCGCAGAGGCCGCCGCGGAAGGCGCGGCGGGCGGAGAAGAGGACGCGGCCGGAGCCGTGGGCGCGGCGCCCGGCGATGCGGCCGCCGTACTGCCACCCTCCAGGCGACGCAGACGGCTATCCAAGTCGGCGTACAGGTCTTTCTGCCGCTGCTCGGTCGCTTTCAATTCGTGGGACAACACTTCCACTTGTCCCCGCAGTTGACGGACTTCGGATTTCAGTTCTTCGGTTTCGTTGAGCAGATCGACCAGGCCCTTGGACTCGACCCGGCCGAGCCGTCCATCCAGCGTCTGGACTTGCTGTTGCAGTTGGTTAAGTTTTTGCTGCGTCCCCGCGTCGTCGAACAAACCCGCGAAACACGCCCCGCTGACCCCCCAAAACAACAGCAATCCAAACGCCAGTTTCCTCATCGTTATCGTTCGCCCTTATACACGATATCGGTGCGGCGGTTTTCCTTCCAGCATGACGCGTTATGACACGTCAGCTTCGGCTTTTCCTCGCCGAAACTGATCGTTTCGATCTGCTTGGCCGGAACCCCCAGCACCACCATCATTTTCTTCACGCCGTCGGCGCGGCGCTGCCCCAAGGCAAGATTGTATTCGCGGCTGCCGCGCTCGTCGGTATTGCCCTGAAGAGTGACGTCGGCGCCGGCATGCGCAACCAGGTACTTGGCATGCGCCACCACAATCGGCCTATATTCCGGCTTTATGTCGTATTTGTCAAAAGCGTAATAAATGCTGCGTTTCGACAAAATGTTATGGGGGTCCGTCAGCGGGTTCATCATGGCGGACGGCGTACCGGTGGCGGACGTTTCGGCAACGGACTTCGCTTCCGTCACCGCCGCCTTGTGGTCTTCCTTCACGCCGGTCGTCGCGCAGGCGGCCAGCAGGCTCGTCAACAACATGCTTAACAAGATCCTTTTCATCATTGCTCCTTTCATTGGTTATTCAAATAGGGGCCCCATGCCGGCTCTCGCACATCGCCATGTTGCACGGTCAGCCGATAATTCACCCGGCCGTCGCTCGATACCGCCGCCAACACCCCGCGACCGTTAACATCGGTGGCATACAGTACCATTTTGCCGTTAGGCGCGAAACTAGGCGACTCATCCAGCGGCGTTTGCGTCAATATCTGGAGCTGGCCGCTGGCGATCTCCTGGATCGCCGTATGAAACTGGCCATCCATCCGGTGGATGAAGGTAAAGCTTTTCCCGTCCGGGCTGTAGCGCGGCGTCACGTTGTAATGTCCATCGAAGGTCAAGCGCGCCGCTTCCCCGCCGGCGACGGGAATACGGTAAATTTGCGGGCTGCCGCCACGGTCGGAAGTAAACAGAATCGTCTGCCCATCCGGCGACCAGTCGGGCTCGGTATCGATCGACTGGCTATGCGTCAGACGGCGCAGACCAGAACCGTCGGCGTTGAGAATATAAATTTGGGAATGACCGGAAAGGGTCAACACCACCGCTAATTGCTTACCGTCCGGCGACCAGGCCGGTGCGCTATTGTTGCCCTTGAAGGCGGCCAACGCCCGGCGCTGGCCGGTGGCCAGCGTCTGCACGTACACCACCGGCCGGTCATGCTCGAAGGAGACATAGGCGAGCCGGGCGCCGTCCGGCGACCAGGCGGGAGAGATAATCGGCTCACGAGACGCGAGAACGGTGCGCGCGTTATAACCGTCGGCATCCGCCACCTGTAACGCGTAGCGCCGCCCTACTTTCAGCACGTAGGCAATGCGAGTGCTGAATACCCCCGGCGCGCCGGTTAGCTTTTGGTAAATCACATCGGCAATGCGATGGGCGACATAGCGCAATTGCGCCGGCGCCGCCGTATAGCTAAAACCGGCGAGTTGGGTTTGGCGTACCGGATCCAGCAGCCGGAATTGGATATTCAGCCGCCCATCCGCTTGCGGGCTGATGGTGCCGATGACCAGCGCTTCGGCGCCGCGCGCCACCCAGTCGGGAAATTTCACTTCGTCGAGTTGGTGAGGCAGCGGCGAAACGCCATCGGTGCGCACCAGTTTGAACAGGCCGCTGCGCTGCAAATCGGCGGCGACGATGCGGCCGACTTGCTGCGGCAAGGCGCTTTCCCCAGCGAAGGGAACCACCGCGATCGGGGTCTGCGTTTCGCCGCTGCCGATAATTTCGATATTCAGCGCCGCCTTCGCCGGCACCGGTCGCGCCAGCAAAAACACCGCCGTCAATAACCAACAGCCGGCCGCCAATAGCCCCGCCCGACGCCGCCACGAATTGAAATGTCCCATTGTCCTTATTCCCCTCGTCGTTGATTCGGCCGGAACGACAACCGCAATACCCGGAACTGGTCAAACAACGACCGGTCCGGCGGCAGCGGCAACGGCTGGGCGCGGATAATCGCCCGTTCGATCGCCTGGTCGCAAGCCGCCAGCCCGCTCGTCTTCACCAACTTAGGCTCCATCAGCAAATCGCCGGTCGGCATCAGCGTCACGCGGAAAATCGCGGTCGGCTGACCCAGCGAAAGACAGGCCTGATTGTTAATCAGCGGCCGTATCTTGCTTTCAATTTTATTCCGATACGCGCTCACGACCTTCGCTTGCGCCGTGGCTTGCCGGCTGGCGGCGGCGGCTGCCAGCGCTTGCTGGCGGCGCAGCGCCTCCGCTTGCTTTTGCTGCTGTATGGCGAGGATGCGCCGCTGCCGTTCCGCCGCCTTGCGCTTTTCCGCCCGCGCCTGGCGCAATGCCGCCCGTTTGCGTTTTTGCGCCGCGCGTTGCTCCCGCGCCAATTTTTCCTGCTGTTGCTTTTCCCGGCGGGCTTTTTCCCGCTTTGCCCGTAGTTCGATGTCCGCCTTAGTGGGCGCCGCCGGCTTTGGCGGCATGGGCTTCGCCGCGGGCTTCGGCTTCGCGGGCTTCGGCGGCGGCGCAGGCTTCGGCTTCGCGGGAAGCGGTGGCGCGCGCTTCGGCTTTGCGGGGGACGCCGGCTGCGGCTTGGCCGCCGGCACGCTACGCCATAGTCCCACTTCCACCGCCGCCGGCGGGTGATTTTGCCAATGCACGGCAAAAACCAGCAACGCCAGGAAAATCAAATGCACCAGCGCCGACAATACCGCAGACCAAATCTTGGCCGATTCTTCCCGCACCGGTCTTACCCCGTCCCGGATCGCGCCAGCAGTCCGATTTTTTTGACCTGATTACGGCGCAGAATATCCATGACCTTCAGCACTTCCTCGTAACGAACCCGCTTATCGGCGGCGATAACGACCGGCTGTTCAGGGTTCTGCCGCTGTTTTTCCCGAATCGCCCGCACCAGCTCGCTACGGCTGACCACCCGCTTGCCGCCGCGCTGGCTCTTATCGCTAAGCAGCAGCGTCTTGTCCGCCTTGATAATGACTTCCAGCGGTGCCACCGGCGGCCTGAGCGCTTCGCTCATACGCGGCAGATCGATCTCGCCGGGATGGATCATCGGCGCGGTCACCATAAAAATAATCAGCAGCACCAACATCACGTCGATATAAGGAACGACGTTGATCTGACTCATGAAACGGCGCTGCCGGCGGTTGCTCACTGCGCCCCCACCTGCCGTTGCAGAATATTGGACAATTCTTCCATAAAGGTTTCATAACGGGTGGACAGCCGGTCCACATCATGGCTAAAACGGTTATACGCCACCACTGCGGGAATGGCCGCGAACAGCCCCATGGCAGTCGCCACCAGGGCTTCGGCGATGCCCGGCGCAACGTGGGCCAGCGTTGCCTGACCAACGCTGGAGAGACCGCGGAATGCGTTCATAATTCCCCAGACCGTACCGAATAAGCCAACGTAGGGACTAACCGAACCGACCGTGGCAAGAAACGCCAGGTTCGATTCCAGCCGGTCCATCTCCCGATGATAGGCGGCCCGCATGGCGCGGCGCGTGCCGTCCATCACGGCGCTCACTTCGAGCCCGCTCTGTCGCCGCAGTTTGCTGAATTCTTTAAATCCCGACTCGAAAATCCGCTCCATCCCCTGCGGGGTGTGGTGCCCCGTGGAGGCGCGCTGGTATAACCCGGCCAAGTCCGATCCGCCCCAGAATTGATCCTCGAAAGCATCGGCCAGGCGCGCGGCGGCGCCGACGGAAAAATATTTGTTGAAAATATGCCACCAGGAAATCAGCGACGCCAGTAATAACAGCGCCAATACGATTTGCACCACCACGCTCGCGTTACCCACCAGCGAAATAAACGACAAATTCTGATCAAATCCCATCATTGTTCTTCACCACGTTTTCCCGCAATAACGCCGGTATTCTCGCCGGCTTAAATGACACCGCGTTGACACAAGCCACTTCGACACGACCACTCGCCAGCACGGCGCCATCTCTTTCCACGGTCTGCTGGAACACTATTCGCGTCCGCCCGATTTCGGCGGGGTACGCCGTCGCTTCCAGCGGATCATTGAACACCGCAGGCTGCCGGTATTCTACCGATACTTTGCGCACGACGAAAATCACGCCGTCCTCCTGCGTCAGCGCCGTCTGCTCGAAGCCGAGCGCGCGCAGCCATTCGGTGCGCGCGCGCTCCATGAACTTCAGGTAATTAGCGTAGTACACCACGCCGCCCGCATCGGTGTCCTCGTAATACACCCGTACCGGCCACACGAAGCAGCCCGGCGGCCGCGGCGAAACCAGGATGCGTTCAACCATCGCGGCGCCCGGCGCGAAGCCGCTCCGCGCAAGCACCCGCCGGGCGCGCCCTGAGCAAGAACCGGCGAGGCGAGAGACGCGCTATGGCAAGGTCTCCCATAATGCGCCCGGCGCGCTGGCCACCGGCGCCGCCAGGCCGAAATGGCGGTAGGCGGCGGGCGTCGCCACCCGGCCGCGCGGCGTGCGCATTAAGTAGCCTTGCTGAATTAAATAGGGTTCCAGCACATCCTCGATGGTATCGCGCGATTCGCTGATGGCCGCCGCCAGGTTTTCCACGCCCACCGGACCGCCGCTGAATTTTTCGATAACCGTCAGCAGCAACTTGCGGTCCATTACGTCCAATCCCAAGCTATCCACGTCCAACAGTCGCAACGCGGCGTCCGCCACTTCCCGGCTCACCCGCCCGTCGGCCTTCACCTCGGCGAAGTCCCGCACCCGCCGCAATAAACGGTTGGCGATTCGTGGCGTACCGCGAGAGCGGCGCGCTACTTCCTCGGCGCCGGCGTCGGCCAACGGCACCGTGAGCAACGCCGCCGAGCGCTTGACGATCTGCGTGAGCGCGTCGACGGCGTAAAACTCCAGCCGGGAAACGATGCCGAAGCGGTCGCGCAGCGGGTTGGTCAGCATGCCGGCGCGGGTGGTGGCGCCGATCAGGGTAAATGGCGGCAAATCGAGTTTGATCGAGCGGGCCGCCGGTCCTTCGCCGATCATGATATCCAGCCGAAAGTCCTCCAGCGCGGGATAGAGTATTTCCTCCACGATCGGACTGAGCCGATGGATTTCATCGATGAATAAGACGTCGTTGGGTTCCAGATTAGTGAGCAAGGCGGCCAAATCCCCCGCCCGCTCCAGCACCGGCCCCGAGGTCTGACGCAAATTGACCCCCATCTCGCGGGCGATAATATGCGCCAGAGTAGTTTTTCCCAACCCCGGCGGGCCGAATAGCAGCAAGTGGTCGAGGGATTCGGCGCGCCGCCGCGCCGCTTCGATGAAAATCTCCAACTGCCCGCGCACTTTTTCCTGACCGATATATTCGGCCAGCGATTGGGGACGCAGCGCGCGCTCCAACACTTCTTCCTGGATGGAAGCGGGGTCGGCGCTAATCAGGCGGTCGGATTCGATCATGGCAAGCGCATCGTTCGCGGCGCGGGTTTCCCAACAAATTAAAGGCGGCGCCGTCAGCCCTTGGACAGCAGTTTCAGCGCCTGGCGAATACTGTCTTCCACGGTCAGGCCAGCGGGCAACTGGCTCACGACCCGGCTGGACTCCCGCTCATTATACCCCAACGCCAACAAGGCATTGAGGGTGTCGCCGCCCGCCGCCGGCGGGACGGCGGCGCTCAGCAGCGCCGCTTCCTGACCGCCGGCGGGTAATTTATCACGCAATTCCAGCAACAGGCGATCCGCCGTTTTCTTGCCGATCCCAGGGATCGGTGTGAGCCGTCCGCTATCCTGGGCGGCGACCGCCTGAACCAATTCGGCGAAGCTTAATCCGCTGAGGATCGTCAGCGCCAGCTTAGCGCCAACACCGCTGATTTTGAGCAACAGACGGAACGCCCGCCGTTCTTCCTCGGTAGCGAAACCATACAGCAGATGGGCATCCTCCCGCACCGCAAAATGCGTATACAAGATGACGCTCTCGCCTAGGGCGGGCAAATGGTAGAACGTGCTCATCGGCACTTCCGCTTCATAGCCGATCCCGTGCGTCTCCACCACAATCTGGGGTGGATGTTTCTCCACTAGCACACCGCGGATTCTGCCGATCATGTCTCTTCTCCCTGGAAAGCCGTTTGCACCCAAGCGATGATCTCGCGGCCCTTGGCCCCCGGCTGGCGCGCGACGCTCATGGCCAGCGCACCTCTTTCTTCCCTGGGGCAACCAGCCGCCCGCGCCGCACCCGGTAACCGGCGGTGGCCATTCGCCCCAATCCCTGCCCGCCATGGGCATGACAAATCGCGCAAGCCAAGGCGTCGGCGGCATCCGCCTGGAGCTTGCCTTGCAGATTCAACAACCGCCGCACCATTTCCGCGACTTGCGTTTTATTGGCATGACCGTTGCCGACGACCGCTTGCTTGACTTGCAGTGCGGTATATTCCGCCACCGCCAGTTGGCCGAGCACCGCCGCGCACACCGCCGCGCCGCGCGCCTGCCCCAGCAGCAAGGTGGATTGGGGATTGACGTTGACGAACACTTGCTCGATGGCCGCTTGGGCCGGGCGGTGCAGCGCGATAATTTCGCCTAGGTGGTCGAGAATGGTTTTCAGCCGCACCGCCAACTCGCCTGCCGGCGTGCGGATGCAGCCGCTGGCGATATAATGGAGTTCCCGCCCCGCCTTCTCGATAATACCGAAACCCGTGACGCGCAACCCCGGATCAATGCCGAGTATACGAATGGGGCGTTCCTCGATTTATGCCGCGTCGATCACGGCAGTGGTGTAGACGTCCTGAACGTCGTCGAGGCTTTCCAGGGCGTCTAGCAATTTTTGCATCTTCTCCGCTTCCTCGCCGGCCAACTCGCTTTCGCTGGTGGGTTTCATGGTGACTTCCGCCAACGCCGGGGTAAACCCCGCGCTTGCCAACCGTTCCTTAACCCCGCTGAAATCAGCGGGTGCGGTAATGACCTCGATACTGCCGTCATCGTTAGCGACGACATCTTCCGCCCCCGCCTCCAGCGCGGCCTCCATTAACGATTCCTCGTCGGTGCCGGGAGCGAAAATCAATTGTCCGCAATGATTGAACAAGAAGGCCACCGAGCCATCGGTGCCTAAATTGCCGCCATGCTTGGAAAAGGCATGGCGCACCTCGGCAACGGTACGGGTTTTATTGTCGGTCAGGCAATCCACCATCACCGCCACACCGCCAGTACCGTAGCCTTCGTAGCGCAATTCTTCGTAATTTACGCCGTCCAACTCGCCGCTGCCGCGCTTAATGGCGCGCTCGACGTTTTCTTTCGGCATGTTGTTGTCATAGGCCTTGTCCATCGCCATGCGCAACCGCGGATTGCTGGAAGGATCGCCGCCGCCCAGCTTCGCCGACACGGTGATTTCCTTGATTAGGCGCGTGAATATCTTGCCCCGTTTGGCGTCCGCCGCTGCTTTCCGGTGTTTGATGTTCGCCCACTTGCTATGGCCCGCCATAAATTCCCCGACATCCTTTTTTCAAAGGGGCAATGTTACCATCCGCCCGCCTCGTTCTTAAAGCAGCGCGCCCGCGGCTAGACTTCATCGTATTTACGGCCATAACCCGCCATGCCCATCAGCCAACGCACCACCCCATACCCCACCCAGGAAAAAAAACGCCGGTACGGCGGCTGACGTTTCCAATGCGCCGGCTGGACGCGGCGCGCTCCATCGTGCATCGCGCGGGCCAGGCTTTCCTTCAAGGTAGCGGCGAAACCTTCGTCCATGACGACCAGGTTGGCTTCCCGCGCCAACATGAGGCTGAACGGATCGATATTGGACGAGCCCACCGTTGCCCAGCGGCCATCGATCACCGCGACCTTGGCATGCAGAAAACTCCGATGGTATTCGAGGATTTCCACCCCGGCGTCCAGCAGCACGCCATACAATGCCCGGCTGGCGTAATGCAGCAGCAAATACTCCACCCGCCCTTGTAACAGCAAGACCACGCTCACCCCCCGCAACGCCGCGTCGATCAGGGCACGGCGAAACTTCCGGCCAGGCAGGAAATAAGCATTGGCGATGATGATTTCCCGTCGCGCGCTGCCGATCGCCTCTAAGTAAGCGGCTTCGATGTCCCGCCGATGACGAAGATTGTCGCGAATGACAAAGGCGGCTTGCATCGCGCCGCCGTTGCCCTGGTACGGGGATGGCGACCGCCGGCGGTTACCGCGCCAGCGAAACTGCGACCACGCCACCCGCATCCACATTTGCTGCACCGCCCGGTGAATATCCGTCAGCACGGGGCCTTCCACTGCCACCGCGTAATCAAAGCGCGGCGGCAATTGGTGAGGGGTCTGCGTGTCGTCGATGATATTAATGCCGCCAACGTAGGCCATCCGCCCGTCGATGACCACGAGTTTACGATGCAACCGGCGCAGCCGGTGGCGCCGTAACGCAAACGCCGACACTTCGGGCCGGAAAAATAGGACCCGCACGCCCGCGCCGCGTAGCTCGTCGATCAGCGCCCGCGCCAGCGTCTTGGAACCGAAACCATCAAGCAACACGCGGACGGCAACGCCGCGACGAGCGGCCGCGGCCAGCGCCTGGGCGATACGCCACCCGGTGGCGTCGCCGTCGTAAATATAGCTTTCCAGATAAATCTCGCGCCGGGCGCCGGCGATTGCCGTTTCCAGCGCGGGAAAGTATTCCACGCCGTTACGCAGCAACACCACCTGGTTGCCCGGTATCGGTCGAATCATTGACGGGTCAGTGTGGCGGATAGGAACGCATGATCGGAAATCTTCGACCAGGGGAGGCCATGATGGACAGCGGCCGCGACCACCTCGAAACCCCGAATATAGATCCGGTCTAGCCGGAATAACGGGAGACGGGATGGAAAGCTGCGCGCCGGCATTCCATGCGCCTGGCCGAATACTTCCTTGAAATCCGGGCCGAGCCCCTGCGTCAGCAGTTGACAGGCCTCGCTGCGCCAGTCGTTGAAATCGCCAGCGATAATCAACGGCGTGTCCTCCGGCACCATGCGCGCCATGCGGCCGCGAATCGCTAGAATTTGCTTGCGCCGCCCACCGGCGAATAGCCCGAGATGAACGTTAATGCAATGCAGCGGCCGCTCCCATCCGGGAATATCGATTTCGCAATGCAGGATGCCGCGCTGTTCGAAGCGGTGGGCGGAAATATCCTCGTTTTCCCAACGGACAATCGGAAAACGGCTAAGAATGGCGTTGCCATGGTGGCCCGCGGGATAAACGGCGTTCTTGCCGTAAGCGAAATCGCGCCATAGGTCTCCCGCCAGAAATTCGTACTGAGATACCGCCGGCCAATCGCTGAAGCGCGCCGCGTGACGCCGATGCGTCCCCAGCACCTCTTGGAGAAACACCACATCGGGACGCATGATATGCAATTGCTCGCGCAATGCATGCAGCGCGACCCGCAGGTTGAACTGGGAAAATCCCTTATGAATATTATAGGTAGCGACGCGAAGCGATTGGGTCATGAAAGAATTATTGCCCGCCCCCGATATTTTTCAATGCGCGCGACACCCGGTTTCGCCGTTCCGCCGCCTAGGAGGCGTCCAGCATTCGATTAAGCGCCACCCGCGCCAGCTCCGCCTCCTGGGGCGGCACCTTGATTGCATTGACGACATGGCCGGCCGCCAGGTTTTCCAGCACCCACGCCAGATGCGGCGGATCGATCCGCGCCATGGTAGAGCACATGCAAACCGTGGACGCCATAAACCGCACCGTCTTGTTCTCCGCTCTGAAACGCTCGGCCAGGCGGCTGACCAAGTGCAACTCGGTGCCCACCAGCCAGTGGGCGCCAGGCGCCGAATCGGCGATGGTCTTGATAATGTATTCGGTAGAACCCACGTAGTCGGACAACTGACACACCTCGAAGCTGCATTCCGGGTGAGCGATGACTAAGCCGTCAGGGGTTTGCTCGCGAAAACGCTGGATTTGCTGTGGGTTAAACATTTGGTGCACCGAGCACAATCCCTTCCACAGCATTATTTTAGCGCGACGGATTTGGTCGGGAGTCAACCCGCCGAGGGGCTGATCGAAATCCCACAGCACCATGTCTTCCAGCGGTAATCCCATGGTGTAACCGGTGTTCCGCCCCAAGTGCTGATCGGGAAAGAACAGCACCTTCTCTCGCCGGTCGAACGCCCATTGCAGGATTTTTTGCGCGTTGCTGGAAGTGCAGACAACGCCGCCATGTTCGCCGCAAAACGCTTTCAAGTCGGCGGAAGAATTGATATAGGTGACCGGCGTCACCGTCTCGTCCGGGTTGAGCACCTCGGCCAATTCCCGCCAGCAGCGCCGCACCTTGGCTAAATTCGCCATATCCGCCATGGAACAGCCGGCGGCGAGATCGGGAAGAATGGCGATTTGATCGGGACGCGATAGGATATCCGCCACCTCGGCCATAAAATGCACCCCGCAAAACACGATATATTTCGCCTCGGAGGCCGCGGCGGAACGGGATAATTTCAGCGAGTCGCCGGTAAAGTCGGCGTGCTGGATCACGTCATCGCGCTGGTAATGATGGCCCAAGATGACGACGTGTTGACCCAGCGTTTGCTTGGCGGCGGTAATGCGGGCCTGGCAGGCTGCGTCCGGCAGATCGGCGTAATCGGAAAACGGTAAGGAACTCCCCTCCGCCGCTATGGCGGTTTCCCGGGAATGTACAGTTTGAATAGTCACGGTGCTACGCCTGACAATGAATGAATCGGCAAACCCAACGTTAACATATCCACGCCCCGGTGCGCTATTCAGCCGCCGTCCGCTCGGATAGGCGGCGAATGGCGGCGGCGTTGCTCCAGGAGAACACTCGTCGTTCCGCCTCCCGCCACGGCAGCCAGACGAATGCCAGGTGCTCCCGCGGCGCCAGGGTAATCGCCAGCGGTGCGGATACTTCCAGCCCGAACACCTGCTCGGTGTTGTGGGTCACACCGGGTGCGTAGCGGTGACGCCACTCCTTGAAAATCTCGAATTCATACGCCAGATTCCAGTCGTCCAACCGGTAATTGCGGGCATTCAGACCGGTTTCCTCTCCCACTTCGCGTATCGCCGCCACCACCGGCGATTCGCCCGGTTCGCAACTGCCCGTCACCGACTGCCAATAACCGGGATGATCCGCGCGTTCCAGAAGCAAGACGTGCAAATCCGGCGTATAAATCACCACCAGCACGGAAACGGGAAGTTTATACGGCCTCACACCGCGCCCGCTTATACTTTGGACACTTCCACCTGGGTTTGCGCCTGCTGGCGCAAACGGATATGCAGCTCGCGCAACTGCTTGTCGTCCACGGCGTTGGGTGCTTCGGTCAGCAAGCAAGCGGCGCGTTGCGTTTTGGGAAACGCGATAACGTCCCGAATCGACTCCGCGCCCACCATTAACGCCACCAGGCGGTCGAGGCCAAACGCGATACCGCCATGCGGCGGCGCGCCGTATTGCAGCGCTTCCAGCAAAAAACCGAATTTCTCCGCCGCTTCCTCGCTACTGATGTTGAGCGCCCGAAACACCTCGGATTGCACTTCCCGGCGATGAATGCGCACCGACCCCCCGCCGACCTCCCAGCCATTCAGCACCATATCGTAGGCTTTAGACAACACCTTACCGGGATCGTTGGTCAGCCACGCTTCGTGGCCGTCGGCGGGGGCAGTGAAAGGATGATGCAGCGCCTCCCAACGCTTGCCCTCGTCGTTGTACGCGAACATGGGGAAATCCACGATCCATAACGGCTTCCACCCGTCTTCCCGCAGCCCCATATCGTGGCCGACCTTGGCACGCAGCGCGCCCAGCGACTCATTCACGACTTTGGCCTTGTCGGCGCCGAAGAAAATCAAGTCGCCGTCGGTGGCGCCGGTGCGCTCGATCATCGCTTTAACCACCGGCTCCGGCAGAAACTTGAGGATCGGCGACTGAAGACCGTCCATTCCCTTGGCCAGCTCGTTAACCTTGATATAGGCGAGCCCCTTGGCGCCGTAAATGGCGACCAATTGAGTATAGTCGTCGATCTCCTTGCGCGACAACCGGCCGCCACCCGGCACCCGCAGCGCCGCCACCCGGCCATTAGGCCGCTGCGCGGCTTCGCGGAACACCTTAAACTCCACGTCCTTAACCACCGCGGTTAATTCGGTCAACGTCAACGGCACCCGTAAGTCCGGCTTGTCGGAGCCATAGCGGGACATTGCCTCGCCGTAGGATAAGCGCGGAAAAGGATTCGGCAAATCGACATCGAGCACCGCCTTAAATAGCTGGCGAATCATTTCTTCCATCAGGGTCGTTATCCCCTGCGCATCCATGAAAGAGGCTTCGATGTCCACTTGCGTGAACTCCGGCTGGCGGTCGGCGCGCAAATCTTCGTCGCGAAAGCACTTGGTAATCTGGAAATAGCGGTCGAACCCAGACACCATCAATAATTGCTTGAATAGTTGCGGCGACTGAGGCAACGCGAAAAACTGGCCGGGATGCACCCGGCTCGGCACCAGATAATCGCGCGCCCCTTCCGGGGTGGAGCGGGTCAGCATCGGGGTTTCCAGTTCGATAAAACCGTGCGCGTCGAGAAAATCGCGCAAGACTTTAGCCGCCCGATAACGCAACCGCAAGTTACGCTGCATCACGGGCCGGCGCAAATCCAGGTAGCGATGCGTCAGGCGCACGTTCTCGCCGAGTTGCTCGTCATCCAGCAAAAACGGAGGAGGCGCCGAAGGATTGAGTATGTCCAGCGCTTGCACCAGCACCTCGATTTCGCCGGTAGGCAGATTCGGATTCACCGTCCCTTCGGGACGGCGACGCACTAACCCCGTAATGCGTAACACATATTCGTTGCGCACCTTTTCGGCGATGGCGAACGATTCCGCCTGCTCTGGATCGCACACCACCTGCACCACCCCTTCCCGGTCGCGCAGATCGATAAAAATCACGCCCCCATGGTCGCGGCGCCGATGCGCCCAACCGGATAAGGTGACGGTTTGCTGTAATTGGCGAGCGTCAACCTCGCCGCAATAATGTGTCCGCATGCTCATTCATTTCATCTTAAATTATTAGGAGTACACCCATATCCCCACGCGCGGATCGCGGCGGCGAGAAAATTAAATTAATTGGGCCGTTCGGCTGCCGGCGTCATGTTGCGCACCGCGCGCTTGCCGGGAGGCGGCGCGACTACGCCCATGGAAATGATGTATTTCAACGCCTCATCGACGCTCATATCCAGCTCGATCACATCCTGTTTTGCCATCATCAGGAAAAACCCAGAGGTCGGATTGGGCGTGGTCGGCACGTACACGCTCAAGTATTCCCCTGGCAAATGATTCACGACATCCCCACCCGGCTGACCGGTGAGGAACGCGATGGTCCAACTCCCTTGCCGCGGATACTGCACCAGCAGCGCTTTGCGAAAAGCCTCTCCATTGCTGGAAAACAGCGTGTCGCTAACCTGCTTGACGCTGTAATAGATCGATTTCACCACCGGAATCCGTGCCAGCACCCCTTCCCAAAACCGAACAAGACGCTGACCGAGGATATTCGCCGTCAGCACGCCGGTCAAAAAAATCACCAGCAAGGTCAGCACCGCGCCCAACCCGGGAATATCCATCCCCAGCCAGCGCTGGGGGCGAAACTCGGGAGGCAGCAACAATAGGCTTTGATCCATGGTGCCAACCAGTAGCGTCAGCACCCACGCGGTAATCCCCACCGGCACCCAAATGAGCAGACCGGTGATGAAATAACGTTTGACGATCCGCACCTAGGACGCGCAGCCGCAACCGCCTCCGCCGCACGCGGGGGTGGGAGATTCGTCTTTGGGCTTAGCGCCGCCCTTGAAGTCGGTCTGGTACCAGCCGCTACCCTTCAATTGAAAACCGGCAGCGGATAACATTTTGGAAAACGACGCCTGGCCGCATTCAGGGCATACCGTATGCGGCGCATCGTTCATTTTCTGGATATATTCTTTCTGGAATCCGCAGGAAGCGCACTTATATTCATAAATTGGCATAGTCATCTCCAAAAAAACCATTATATCACGACCCGTTAACACGCCTGACCTGGCGCACGCGCGGCAATACCCTGGAACGCTACCGCACGCGCTACTATACTAATATTCCTTAGACAAGTCAGCGCCCGTTTCCGCGCGGATTCACCTCATGGATACCCAGGCCGTTTCTTCCACACTGCCGACCCAATCCGTCCACCAGTACCATCGCCGCACCGCAAGTAACGAGACACGCCCCGCCGCCCGCCAAAGCGCAGCAACGGATGCCGAATCCGCGCCACAAATCCAGGCGTTGCAAAAAAGCGACCGTGAAGTACGCGCCCACGAAAACGCGCATATCGCCGCTGGCGGCGGCATCGTGCAGGGCGGGCCGTCCTTTCAATAGACGACGGGCCCCGATGGCCGCCTGTACGCCACCGGCGGCGAAGTCGGCATCGATACCTCGCCGGTTCCCGGCGATCCCGAAGCGACGCTGCGGAAAATGGAAACCGTTCAACGCGCCGCACTGGCCCCGGCGCAGCCTTCCACCCAAGACCGGGCGGTCGCGGTACAGGCAGCGATGAGCGCCGCGGCCGCCCGCCGCCGGGCAACACATCGACCAGGCTGCCTAAGGAGAAATGGCGTATCGCCCCGGCGTTCCATCCAGCCATTGACTTTCCGCCAGGGAAGAGGGAAAATTTAGACTCTTTCTAAATTACAGTCTCGTTTAAAATAATTAAGGAGAAATCATGGCCGTTCTCGTCGGAAAATCCGCACCAGACTTTACCGCCGCCGCGGTAATGGGAAACAACGCGATCGAGGAAAGTTTCAACCTGAAAAATTACATCAAGGACAAGTACGCCCTGCTATTTTTCTACCCCTTGGATTTCACTTTCGTCTGCCCCAGCGAGATCCTAGCGTTCGATCACCGCTTCAAGGATTTCAAAGCCCTCAACACCGAAGTGATCGCGGTCAGCGTGGACTCCCACTACACGCACCTCGCATGGAAAAACACCCCCGTGAACAAAGGCGGCCTGGGTACGGTGCAATTTCCCATGGTGGCCGACCTGACGCGCGCCATCGCCCGCGACTATGACGTATTAATCAACGACGCCGTCGCCCTGCGCGGCACCTTCCTCATTGACCGCGAGGGTGTTGTGCGCCACCAAATCGTCAATGATCTGCCGCTAGGCCGCAACATCGACGAAGCCATCCGCATGGTCGAGGCCCTGCAATTCCACGAGCAGCACGGCGAAGTGTGTCCCGCCGGCTGGAACAAAGGCAAGGCGGGAATGCAAGCGACACCGGAAGGCGTTGCCGACTACTTAGCGCACCACGCCAGCGAATTGTAAACGGCGTACCGCGATGGATTAATGCGGACACAAGCCAACGGGGGCCTTCGCCCCCGTTATGGTTTTCCACCGCCAGTTCTTGGCGGGGAACAATAACTCAATAAGTTAATACCAATTATTAAGCAATTAGTTTATAATATTGACATATCATGGTGATTTAGTGTATAAATCAATCATTGAAACTTGTCAAAAAATGGAACAGACCATGGCGTTCAAAACCATTGCCGCCGTCGATCATCAAACAGCGAAAATCAACCTTCACGGCACCTTTGACTTTTCCTCCGGGCCGCAATTTCTTCAATGCGGCGAGGCCGCCCTGGCCGCGCCGCATATTAACGATATCGAGATCGATATGGGCGGGGTCAGGTCCATGGATAGCAGCGCGCTGGACGCGCTGCTCACGTTGCGCGAAAAAGCGTCTTCCCATAACCGCACGGTGACCCTCGTTGGCTGCCGCCGCTCGGTGCTTCATTTGCTGGAAGCCGCTAATCTAGAACCCTTGTTCGCCGCCAACGCTTAAGCATCCGCCCCTCGCGACGAAAATCATCGTGACGGCCTGGGTATCCGGGTCACGCCAAGGCGGGGGAATATCGGCCGACGCTCACTCTTTTCGCTTGCAAGCCCTCCCCGCTGGCGTCCTCCAGGAACTGCACCTCGGCACCCACCGCTAACTGATCGAAACGGGGATTCGTCACGTTATCATCGTTAAAGTAGAATTCCCGCGCATCCGCGGTTTCGATAAAACCGAATCCCTCGTCCAAAAACAGCCGGACAATACGGCCATACGCTAATTCACCGTGCGTTTTGACATCGCCCCGCTGCTGCCGGCCGTAATCCTCCAGCCGCCGCCGCGCCGCATCGAACGTATCGCGCAACGCCACGTAAATATCCTCATGAAGATCGCGGTTAACCGCCACGGTATTGCCTGGCACCATCAAGTCTAGCCGCACGTTATAGCGTTTCCCCTGGTGGTGGTGTTTATGGGGTAGCTCAACCGTCACCCGGCAACCCGTCATTCGTGGATAGAATAACTCGAGTTTCTCTACTTTTTCCCGAATATGCCTTTCCACCGCATCGGAATGCGGAATGTCTTTAAAATTGATTTGTAGTGGCCGTTGCATGGCATTTCCTCCTGCGCTGTCGAAAATCACGGGCGTCCGCTGTCTGCACCGTCTATCGCGCCATCCGCTCACGAACCCCTTCCTCCACCTGGACTTGGCGGCTCCCTGCTCACCGCGCGTAGACGAGCGCCCATGCTTCATTATAGTCAGGTTAACCGGTGGCAAAACGAAACGCCGGACACGACCAACGCCCCGGAACAGCTTCTCGAAAAACCGCGTATCGCGCAAGCCAGTCAGCACTGGATTCCACTATAGTTAAGGCATGTCCCCTATTCATTCGCACACGCCTGCCGTTCACGACGCCCCGCCCAGCGACGACAAGAGCCGACTCATCGCTCAGGAAACCCTCGTCGCCCACGTGCGCATCCTCGCCGGCGACATCGGTGAACGGAATATTTTCCATCCCGCCGCGTTGCAAGCCGCCGCCGATTACATCACGGAAACCTGGCGCCGCCAGGGCTACACGGTCAACACGCAGCCATATACCGCCCGCGGCGCGCCTTGCGCCAATCTGGAAGCGGTGCGCCCCGGGAAAAACCGACCGAAGGACATCTTGCTCATCGGCGCGCACTACGACTCGGTGCGCGGCAGTCCCGGCGCTAACGACAACGGCAGCGGCGTCGCCGCGCTATTGGAGATTTCCCGCCGGCTCGCGACGGTGGAACCCGCCATGACCGTGCGCTTCGTGGCATTCGTCAACGAGGAGCCGCCATTCTTTTTCCGCAAGGAAATGGGCAGCCTGGTATACGCCAAGGCCGCCAAGCGGCGCGGTGACGACATCCACCTGATGGTTTCCTTGGAAACGCTGGGCTGTTACCAAGATACGCCGGGCAGCCAGCATTACCCCCCGCTATTCCGCCGCTTCTACCCCGAACGCGGCAACTTTATCGCCTTCGTTTCCAATTTCCGCTCTCGCGACAAAATGCGCGACGCGGTGGCGGCATTCCGCAGCGCCAGCGATTTTCCCGCCGAGTCTCTCGCCACCTTCTCCTGGGTGCCAGGAGTCGCCTGGAGCGACCACGACGCCTTCTGGCGCCAGGGTTACCGCGCCTTGATGGTGACGGATACCGCATTTTACCGCTACCCTTACTATCACACCGCCGAAGATACGCCAGGCAAACTCAATTATCCGGCTTTCGCCCGCGTCGTCGCCGGCCTATCTCAAACGTTTGCCGCGCTGAGCACGCGCTGAATCGCCGAGCACCCGCAATCCGGGCGCAGACAGGCGGCGCTATTTTCCCTGCGCGCGCATAAGCGCCAGCGCATCGCGCACTCTACCCGCCATCGCCGGGAACCTGTTCAATTGAGAAAAGCGAAATCAAGCAACCCCGCAGATCGGGAAAGAACACCGCAAAAAACCAACACCGCACGCGGGCGGCCTGCCGGTAACCGCCCGATCCACGATGAACGCGGCGCGCCCGAAAAGTGGCCCGCGATCAAACTCAGCGCCGCCAATGCACGCGCAGCCGATTGTCTTCCTCGTGATACCGATAGGCCAGTTGACCCTCATAAGCGGCGTGCACCGCTTCGCCAATGCCACGGGCCAGATGGATATCGGTCGTGGTAATCAGCAACCCTTCCTTATCGTCGTGGATATCCATTAGGCGCTGCAAAGGATGCGCCTTTTTCTCCCGTGCCTCGTGGTGACGCACTAACTGTAAAATTTCATCGCGGTGCGACTGGAGAAAAGCGCCCTCCAGCGTCACGAACCCCGCAGGGAAGTCATCGTGAATCCGATGACAAGCAGGGCACAGCGACTCGTCCGCATGGGGCGGGCGGGACAGCCACTGCCACCGGCCATCATGAAACACGGCGCCGCATTGCGGGCACACGACCGGTTCGTGCGGTTTGCCCTTCGCTTGATACGCATCGTGCACTTGTTCTTGAATGAGCCGATCCCGCCGAATCGGACGAAACCCGGAAAATGTGGATGACTGCGTCATGATGTCCTCGCTTTCTTCAAAAAGCGTTACAGAAGTCCGCTTCTTGATTCCATTATAGCCAGTGCTGTCCGGTACGCCTCGCCTTACGCCGCCGGCCCGCCAGCTTTTTCCAGTCCGCTCAAACGCACGCCGACGAGACGCACCGGCTTCTCCAAGGAAAATCGCCCCAGACAAGCAAAGGCCGCCTGCCGGATACGTTCAGGCGCATCGGTCGCGCCGCTCAGGGTTTTCTCCCGGGTATGGGTCTCGAAATCGTTGAACCGCACCTTCACCGCCACTGTTCGCCCGCGGCAGCCGTCCCGCTGCATGTCCTGCGCCACTTTTTTACACAGCCCCGCCAAGACGCGCGCAATCGCCTGCCAATCATGGATATCGCGCTGGAATGTCACTTCCCGGCTACGGGATTTCGGCGTCCGGCGGGTAACCAGCGGCCGCTCGTCCACGCCCTGCGCGGCCCGATGGAGGGACGCCCCATGAGAGGCGCCGAACACCGCCACCAACCGTTCACGCCCTGCCGCCGCTAATTGACCGATGACGCCGATCCCCAAGCGGTGCAGGCGCGCCTCGGTCACCGGCCCCACACCGGGAATCGCGCGCACCGGCAACGGCCAGATCCGCCGGGGAACATCCGTGGCGGCAATAACCGTCAGCCCGTCCGGCTTTTCCAAATCGGAAGCGATCTTCGCCAGCAACTTGTTGGGCGCAATCCCGATGGAGCAAGTCAGCCCGGTCGCCGCCCGGATTCGCTGCTTAATCTCGCGGGCGGCTTCTTCCGGCGGCCGGGTACTGGCGGACAAGTCCACATAGGCCTCGTCGATCCCCACATCTTCCAGCACTGGGGTAAAGCCGCGCAAAATCCGCTTGACTACGGCAGACGCCTGCGCATATGCGGGATAATCCACCGGCAAAAATACCGCCTGGGGACACAGCACATAGGCCGTGCGCAATGGCATCCCCGAATGAATGCCGAATGCTCTCGCTTCGTAAGACGCCGTAGCCACGACGCCTCGGGCAGAGGGATCGCCGCAACCGCCAATCACCAGCGGCTGGCCGGCAAGCGCCGGGTGACGGCGTAATTCCACCGAGGCGAAAAACGCGTCCATATCGATATGAAAAATTTGCCGCATAACCGCTACAGGCTAACCGCTTCCGCGAGAACAACCAATCGGCGCCGATCTTCTAGGCGCCCCGCAACGTAAAATCCCTTGCCGCTTATGGATACGGGGCGGAATAACCGTATGGTTCACCTGCACACAACCGTTCATGGCCTTGTAAACTAATCGCTCTCGACGAGAACCGCCGTTTGGCCGATTCCCGCCGCAAACCGCATGACTGGTCATGATGAATCATATAGCCGGTTCCGTGTTGAACGACCAGGGCACGCTTTATCCAATGACCTCGCCATGAATCGCACGCACAACGAAAAAGCGCTCCGCAGGCTTGCCGTGACCGACGCGTTTACGCGTCAGCGGCTGGCGATCCACATGGATCGTCAGCCGCTGGAAACAGCATGACCACATCATTCGGCCGCACGGCTCCCTGGACGACAAACCACCGGCGCCGGAAACCAATAGCCACGCCCTGCTATCCAAGCTTACGCTACACCCCAAGCCTGAACGGCAAGACATAAACCCGCGCCAAATGCGCTCATCACCGTTGCACCACCTTGCGAAGGTAGGTCAACCTATGTTTCACCTTCACCTATTTCCTATTTTAAGACGCCCTTAGACAGTTGGCCGCACCAACATTAGCAAAAGGATTCCGCCAACCAAGATGCCTTGCGCGAGAAGGCCAAGCTGGAGACGGCGAGCAGCGACATTCCATTCGACGCCCTTGCCGCCCTGGTTTTCAAGTTTTGCATAAGCCGGCTCTCGCAGCCATTTCTCCAAGCCGCTATCGATAGCGAAGAGCGCCACGCAAAACCATAGCCAAGCCTGTTTTAGAGCTGCCCAGTCTGTCAGATAAAGCAACGCCAGGCCGCTGACTATCAATACCCAACCCCCTACATTATAAAATTTTTCTGTCGCCCGCAGACCGCGCAGAAAGTACGGACTACCGGTTTCTTTTTGAATCAACTGCTTGCCTAGCCATGGCGCGAATAATATCGGACCGACAGCAAAGACTGCGGCAACGGCGTGAATGACAATGATCGGGAAGTAAAACATTCTGTGTCTCCATCGGGTGATGGAAAGAGAATAATAAACAAACCATCCGGTTAAAATTGACAGATCGGACAATCAGCGTGCCGTACCAGACACATTTTCCCGGAAGTATTTTGGCGTTTGCTTTGTTTGCCGGCGGAACCAATGATTAAAGCAGTCGGCTGACGCAAAACCCAGCTTATCCGCGAGATTTTCATTACTTAAGCCGTCCGCCAAGCCGGTTAACGCCTCACGCAACAATAAGCGATATCGCCAATCCTTGTAGCTCAAGCCAGTCTCCCGCCGAAAAAGGCGAGCCAGGGTACGTTCCGTGGCACCGACCCGGCACCCCCATTCGGCTAGCGTCACGCGCGCTCCTGGCGCGTGCATTAGCGCGTCAGTGATGCGGTTAAGGCGCTTATCCCGCGATAACGTCAACATTAGGCCATCCGATGGAGCATCGGAGATCTCGTCAAGTAACAGTTCGATCATTCGCTCTTTTCGCCCCGAATCCAGGAGAACATGGGTATCGGCCAGCCGTTCGCAGAGTGCGGTTAACAGTGTTGTGGCGCGCAATAGCGCGATCCGCTTTGGCAAGCGGACGCATTGTTCCGGAGCCAGATAGAGAACGACTAGCTCGATAGGCCCCGCACCTTTCCCCCAGTGGGTATGCTCTGGCGGAATCCAGCCGGCCATGCCCGGTTGCAGCAACCAGCTATGGTCTTCCGTGCATCCCGTCAAAATGCCGCGTTTGACCAGTACGAACTGTCCGGTGGGGTGTTGGTGAGGGTAACCCTCGTGATCGGGGGCGGTCCGCAAGAATGCGCTGAAATATGCGGATGACATACCTGTTTTACATTTTGCCGTGGTGTGGACCATATATCTACGACCGCTTAGCCGAGTAGCGTCTAGATAACCGCTAGACATAGGAACGGTCATTCAGGAGATAGTTCCCAGGAAGCAGGAATGCCAGGGGTACGCATAGCACCATGAGGAGCGCTAGCGCAAGAAAAGCGACATGATAGGAAGTAACCTCGCTCGCACCCGCCTGAAGTTGGACGGCGGCCAGCGCGTTGACACCCAACGCGGCGCCCATATTACGCAGAAGCTGAATGGTGGCCGTGTAGCTGCCGATTCTGCCATCGGGTGCTCCATTTTGCGCCAAAACCAACGTTGTCGTGGCGACGAAACCGATGCCCGCCCCAATCAGGGCTTCGGCGCCCATCATCATGGGCAAGGAAGGCAACCTGGTGTCTGCGCTCAGGATCGCTGCTCCCCCCAGGAGCATCAGAGAACCCAATAGTGCCGTAAAACGAAACCCCAAATGCTTAAGCTGGCTTCCACAGATGGCTGAACCCGCGACCCAGCCCAGGGCGGCAGTGGTGACAACGGCGCCGCTGGTTCCGGTGTCGCCAACGCCGACCTTGTGTAGATACAGCGGCAAGAGCGTGACCGAACCGTAAAGAGCGGCACTGGAGAAAACCACGAGAAGCAAGGTAGCGAAAAGGTCTCCCTGCTTCAGAAAGGCCGTAGGGATCGGAGCGACTCCACGTCCCGACGCGACCCGCGTAGTCAGCATGAGTAGCGACAGTAGCAACGCACCGGCCAGAATAAGCAGGCTCGCGGATGTCAGGTGTATCGCTTGCTGCGAAAGGAGCAGCATGACACCGACGATGATGAAACCGAATGCTATATGGGAAGTCAGGTCCAGTGAATGATGAGCGTGTCGTTCGCTAATGCGCTGCTTCTGTTGAGCAAAATGCAGCGCGGTCATGCACGCCAGGGCAATGGGCACGTTAAGCAGGAATACATAGCGCCAACCGAGCCAGGCGGATACGCCCACCCCGATTACCGGCCCCATGATCGCGGCGAGACCCCACACCCCGCTCAGCAGCCCTTGCATTTTGCCTCGCTGCTCGGGCCCGAAAATAATCCCCAGCAGCGTGTATGACAGAACCATAATCATTCCGCCCCCGATCCCCTGCCCAGCCCGTGCGAGGATCATGGTTGGCATGGAGGACGAAAGTGCTGCGCCGACCGACGCCAGCAAAAATATCGCAATGCCGACCTGAAGCATCCGCGCTGCGCCGTAACGATCTGCCAACGTCCCCGTAAGCGGCGCCACGAGGGTAACGGTCAAGAGGAAGCCGGACATGAGCCAGGGGTAAAGCGCTGGGCGCCCGAGAACGTGGCTGATGATGGGCAGCAGAACAGCGATGACCGTGCTGTCCATCGCGGCGAGAAACAGTGCTACGATCACGGAAAACACGCTCAACCGCAGGCCTTTGGGGGTCGAATCGGCAATAGAGGGGACAGGGCTTGGGTTCATTGTCTTGACTCGCTAAATAGACATAGTGGAATGTACCGTTGGCGCCCTAGAAAAATCGCATAGAAGCGTCTGAATAGAGGAATTGAGTCCGTCGTCTACTTTTTTGATCAGATCGCCTCCCTGGACGATACGGCGAAATTCCTGGGTCAGCATCAACTGAACCCGGGCTGAATGGTTTTCTTCCGCGAAGTCCACATTAAATTCCTCCTTGAACTGTTTGGCCGCTCCGAGTGCGAGCTGCGTATTGAGGTTTTCGGTGTCTTCTATAATCTGGTGCATACGTCGAAGTTCAGACTGTGTTAGCGAAGGCACCACATGGTCGAACACGAAATGGTCGGAGCGGATATGCCGCGCTTCATCCAATCCGTGATAATGCAAAAGGTTGGTAAAGAAAAATCTTCTATCAACGTCCAGCGTTTTCATCCGCCGTTCAAAGACGGTAATAATGGACTCCCCCACATAAGCCGTAGCGCATAATGCGGCAAGTTTCACCAAAGGAGACTCGTCGCCCTGGAACAGTTCCATACGTTCGCGGAAGAGATTGTTCAGTAGTTTTACATCGCGCCCGCTTAGCCTACGTACGTATTGGTAGAAAGTGTTGGCGTGATGGATCTCCTCAGCCGCGAAGCAGGACAATGCATGGTATAACGTCTCGCCACTGCTTAACCTGCCGTCCGGATACGATTGAATCTCGGCCATCACTCGCACGAGGACAGAGGAAACGTGCATCTCGAGTTCAGCCAGCTGCGCCAGTTCCTTATAGAGATAAGCGATCGTCTTCTCCTCTTGGCCCGGGGAGCCGACCAAGCTCCGGGACAGAAAATCCAACTCCTGTTCTGTGGCGCAGTTGTCCCATGGCATCCGGTTAGGGTGCAGGTAGTGCAGGTGGGCTTCAAGGTTGATTCCGGCGAGACCGTTCATCATAACATTCTCCTCATTTGTCCATCGCTGTGGGTCTGGCGGCGCTACAAGTGCGGGGCGTCCGGCACAGCGCCAATTGCGGGTTAGCTATAGGACAGGGCGTTATAAATGACGCGTGCTTTGTCATCGATAGGACGCCTACCGTGCATCACGCGAGTGTTATCGATTAGTAAGACATCATGATCCTTCCAGCCAACGTCATAAGTGTGCCGATCACAAACGGCGCCAAGTTCCTCTAACAGCTGATCGGGAATCGCAGTGCCGTCGGCTAACGTGATGAGCGGTTTCTCGTAATTGTAAGAGGGACCGAAAATGCTGTTCGCGAACGCTGGGTCTGACTTCTTGGAGAGGGCGCTCTGTCGCACGGCTGATATTTGGAAATAGTAAGAAATAGACCCATCTGGATTCTCGGATACCGTTGCGGTGGCTGGGTCGTCGACCAACGCGAGCAGGTGCTTGAGCTCGATCTCGTCGATGCTTCTGGGCGCACCACCGTCCTGGTTACTGAGGGCATGCAGTACGTAGGTCTTCCAGTGCTGGGACGCGACGTTGCGTGAATACATAATGTTTTGTCCAGAGAACAGCTGGCGCGCATCCAGCTCCATGTCGGCAAACACGGCAAACCGTCACAGACCGTCGTTTGGGATCCCCGTGATGGGCTCTGCTCGCAATAGAACCAGCAGAGATTAGGCCAGAATGGGCTGTTACCGTTCTCGCAATGGAGGCCGACGGCGTCGTAACCCGCATCGACCTTCTGGGCGATGCTGCCGTTGAAACTACGCGCCGGGTCGAGACTAATGCGTTTGCTGACCGAACGGACTAAGCGGCTGAATTCTCCGATATCGGCCTTGAAGCCGCGCAGGATAACGTAGCCATGTTCTGAGACGCAGGATAGAAGGAACTCGCGCTCAAGTTCGCCCAGGGGGCTACCGTCCTCGCTCAGGCAAATCATACCAGCGGCCGGGCTATGGGGAATCAGGGGGTACATGGGGTAGTCTCCTCGTTTTTCCAGGCGTGAATGAATGGTTCCACCCGCTCCCGCCGTGGGCGTCCAGTGATCGTGAATAGCTCATGCCGAATGTCCGGCGAGTCCGGTAGTAAAATCGGGGAGGGGATTCGTTCGATTTCGGAAAGATGCGTTTGCGCGAAATCCCGGATCGCATTGTCGACCTGCTTGGGGTCGCTCCCGCGATTGATGAGGAACAGTCCTTCCAGAAACTGCCGCCGGTCACCAAACACCACTACCTGGGAGACACCAGACACCGTGCGATACCGAGATTCCAGCCACTCCGGCGAGACGTTGCGACCGTTGGAAGTAATAATCAGGGTCTTCCGGCGACCGATGATGGTGATAAATCCATCCCTATCGATTTCCGCGATATCCCCCGTATGTAACCAGCCGGCCTCATCGACATGGCAAGTGCTTGGGTCAGCGTTGCTGTAGCCAGCGAACAGCGACGTGCTGCGGATGCACAACTCCTGGCCAGGGGCCAACTTCACTTCCACATGGGGAAGTGGCCGTCCGACGGTTCCGATACGATTATCGCCACGAGAATTCCACGCCACCACCGACGTGTTCTCGCTTAGCCCATACCCCTGAAAAACATCAATGCCTCGGCCATGGAGTTCACGCAACAGCTCGGGCGCGACCGGTGCGCCACCGACCGCTAAAAATGGCGGTTCGCCGCGCCCGAAGAGCTGCCTGCTCAGTTCGGCCCCCTCGACATCGGGGGTCATTCGCGCCGCTTCTGCCAGGGCTTCCACCAAGGCGGGCGTAAGAGTCAGCGCGGATGGCCGTGCCTGGCTAATCAACGACAAGCGGTCTTTGGCTGTTACTTCTGGACTACCCAGAGGCGCCATGGAAGTTGGCGGCAGGACGACACAACCACCAGCAGAGAAGGGCAGGTAAAGCGCCGTAATCTGCTCGATTAGCAGGCTAAAGGGAACCAAGGACAAATAGCGTTGGAAATCCCGCTTCTCCGCCAAACGCCAGAGTGAGCGAAGCATTTCATCCAGACCCCGCGCTCGGATCATGACTCCCTTTGGCCGGCTAGTAGTCCCAGACGTATGGATGATCTTGCAGACGCGACCTGCATCTTCAGGCAGTTGACCGATGGGCGCCAAATCCCCAATCGGCCGTTCGTCTGCATGAATCAGTTGATGGCGGACGGAAGGCCCTTGAGCAGCCGTCCGCCAAGCGTTTAACCGTGCGAGACCTGCCTCGTCAACGAGCACTATTGCGCATGATCGCAAGAGGTGCGAAGCCTGCTCGGCCGAAAATGCAAGCGGCACCGGCACCTCAACGAATTTCCCCAGGAGCAGCGCAAGATCGGCGATAACCCACTCGCGACTATTGTTCATGACGATGCCTATATGGCTTCCCGCTTCCATGTCACGGGTGAGGCGGCTCGATAGCCGGAAAGCCAGGCCAATGAGTTCTCTGAAAGAAAGAGAATGGGCAACGGAGACATTCCCCCTGCCGGCGGCTTCTAACTGGATAAGCGCAGTGGCGTCTGGAGTGGCTGAAGCCGTCTCCAGAATGGCATTCAGGACACGCATGCCTCGATCCCTCCGTTTTGGACTTCAGCGCGCGCAACTAAAGCATTATAGGTGTAGCGCCCACAGTTGGACTCAAATAAATGACCAATCCCATTGAGCCGGATCAGCCCGGTTTGGGGATCGGCATGATAATAGCTGCCCCATTCTTTTCTTTCGGCTGGGGGTAGCTGTTCCACGCCTGATGGCGCCAGAGAAATAAAGGGGATTTGCTGCCGTTCCAGTATCTTCCGCAGATTTGTAGTCGCAGTGCAGAGGATAGCGCTCATACCAAGGAACCACGCGATCAATGGAATGGCACGAATTAATTCCTTGCCGGCCACACCGTTACGCGAGGCGAGAGAACCGACCTCGACGATGGCGTCACGGGAAATCCGATCGTCGAGAACGGGCGTCAGTGTCGTTTCGATAGGACGACCCAAGTAACGTTCCGAGAATAGCGCCACGTGATTTCTGCCGAACGTCATACCGGCACAGGCGAATACGTGATCGCCTTCTTCGCTGCATGCTTCATCGACGTGGGCGCAGATCACAAACAAGTCAGGGTTCGGATCGATGATGGCTTGATAAAAATCGAGATAAACTGCGGTGACCAGTGATTTGGCTTGGGCAAACCGCCGATCACCCGGTGTTGCGACATGGATTCCGTATCTTTTGCCGTTATGCTCGAAAGTAAACATCACAGTTTCCTGTTTTGTTAGTTTGAAAAGTTGAGGAAAATTTACCAAGATTCCTAGTAATTGATAATGTTCGGAAATGACAAAAACCGTATCGAATAGGTCAGGCTTGCATTGCATGATGAACACGTAAAACATGCGGACTTCACGTCCAGCCAGCCCTCTCTGGACAATGGAATAATATCCATTAGGACCAGACCCATTCTCGATGCGGCAAAAGCCCTCGCCTCCACACACACCGCGTTCGGCGAACGCGATGACATCCATCCCAACCGCAGCCAGCACGGCTCTGGAAGTATGCCCGCTACCGTTGAGGGCGCTATCGGCCAATCGAGTACCGACACGAATCAGTGGCCGCACAATCGAGCGCCCACGCACGACATTCGTGTAAGCGCACATATTGGCCGCGCTCCGCGTGTCCTTGGCAAACACCCGCAGATAGACCAGCCCGCTAGCCCGATCGAGATCACCCGTGCATCCACTGCCTCGGAGAAGGCAACCGACACCCATTGAGGGCGGCTAGATGCCAACGGCGCGGAAAATCAGACGACGATCAAAGCGGTAGAAACCGGCGTCGGCAATACGGTCGGGCCGGCTCCCCACTCGAATGATCGAGGATCAGGCTTGTCTATCACGGCCGGTTCCACCTCGACGGGATGACGCGGAATGCGAAGCGCGAGTGCGAAGAGGGCGGAGCGTAGACACGCCCCTCTCTCCAACAAGCCACCGGACTCGGGTGACCGTGCTTTGGGCTTATGCTTCTTCGGTGGTGGTGTAGTGGCGCACCATCGATATCCTCGCCGAGAATGCCGAACCACGCTGCCCGCATTCACTCGTTAGACTGGGCGAGTCGGCTCACGAGGCGTTCACTTACCAAGAAAACAACATAAAAAACGGGAAGCGATGTTCGATACCGTTAAAGGCGGAGGCACGCGCGGCTTTGTTGGGTTTGGCGCACCATTTAATGTGTTGGGATTGAAATTTAGGATGCACGATTTGCGACAGCGTTCGTGCGTCCTGACAGGCGAGCGATCAACCGCGGCGAGGTATTTTCTCGGTCAGTCGACAATCAGCATGGCCGGAGGATATGCGCCCCCACCGGAAAATGTCTGGACTGCTGTCGGTGCGCTAGATCGAGCGGTACGAAACCGCCGCGCCAAATTCGAGGCAACCGAAGAACCTGGTAACGCTAAGGCGCCAATCTCATTGGTGGGTGGTACAGGGATTGAACCTGTGACCCCTGCCGTGTGAAGGCAGTGCTCTACCGCTGAGCTAACCACCCAATGTGAGGCGGAGTATTTAATCACAAGGCCGCGCCTAGGTCAACGCACCCCGCACGGAAAACGCGGTTGTCACGAAACCGACACACCATTCTGCTATTTTTTTTCTCCCGCCATCGGAGAAAGGCGGCGAATGGCCGTTTCACCTTCGGGGGTATTTATGACGACACGATTGATTGAAAGAAGTAATGCGATGGACGCCCTTGCCAACTCCCTTCCCCTGCTTTCCGCCCCCTGCCACGCGATCAACGGCCGGGCGGAAACGCTTGCCTGCCTGCACGACATTCTGGAGCATAAACGCCTGAATGCGTTGTTCCAGCCGATTATCGATATGCGCAGCGGCGCGATCATAGGATTCGAGGGGCTCATTCGCGGCCCGGCGGACACGCCGCTGCACGCCCCCATCCAATTATTTTCCATGGCGCGCCAATTCGGCTTGACCTTCGAGCTGGAGATCCTCTGCTGCCAGGTATTGGCCGAGCATTTCGTCAAACAACAGCTACCCGGCCGCCTGTTCCTGAACATCAGCCCGGACATCCTGATGCGGCATTACCTCCAGCACCACGATGACAGCATCGTATTCACCGAACATAGCTGGCTGGAACCGTCGCGTCTCGTGCTCGAACTGACGGAAAATGTCGCTGCCCGCGATAGCGAGCGGGATCGGTTGCTGGAGGCCGTCGATCACTATCGCGCCCGGGGTTTCCAAATCGCCATCGATGATTTAGGGGAGGGGTACGCCAGCTTGCACCTGTGGTCGGTGCTACGCCCAGATTTCGTCAAGATAGACCGGCACTTTATCCAATCGATCGACCATGACCCCCTTAAAGCCCAATTCGTCCGATCCATTCAAGAAATCGCCCATAACACCGGCGCCCAAGTCATTGCGGAGGGAATCGAAACCCCCGCCGAATTCCAGCGGGTTAACGCGCTGGGCGTTGGTCTGGGCCAAGGCTATCATATCGCCCGCCCGACGCCGCGCCCGGAAACGCACATCGACCCGGAAATCACGCGTCCGGCGACGCGTCGGCCAAACGCCAAGCCCTCTATCCAGAGCGACGAAATTGAAAAGAAACTGTTGAAATTGGTGCCGCCGGTCATGGCGAATACACCGAATGAACGGGTCTATGGCTTATTCGATCAAGACCCAGAATTAGACGCTGTACCCGTAGTCGACGACGGCCAGACACCGATCGGACTCATCAACCGTTACTTTCTAGTGGACCGCTTCGCCCGCCCCTACCGGCGCGAACTGTACGGCAAGAAATCCTGCACCGCGTTCATGGACGCCGACCCGCTGATTGTCGATAAGAATCTGACCATCCAGGAACTCAGCCGCATCGTCATCGACGTGGACCGGCGCCACCTGGCCAACGGTTTCATCATTACCGACAGCGGGCGCTATCTCGGCATGGGTCGCGGCCATGACTTAATGCGGGAAATCACCGAACTGCAAATCCATGCGGCGCGCTACGCCAACCCGCTCACCCAATTACCGGGCAATGTCCCCATTATCGAACGGATCGGCCTGCTACTACGCGGCGACTTGCCGTTTTGCGCTTGCTATTGCGACCTCGACCACTTCAAGCCGTTTAACGACGCCTATGGCTTCAGCAAGGGAGACGCCATCATCCAGCTGACCGGCAAGATTCTTTCCGCCGTCTGCGACCCCACGCAAGATTTTATCGGCCATATCGGGGGAGACGATTTTATCGTTATTTTCCGTAGCGAGGACTGGCGACAGCGCTGCCAAACGGCGTTGAATCGATTCGAGCGGGAAATCGCACCGTTTTTCAGCGCTCAGGATTGGGCGCAAGGCGGCTACCTGAGCGAAAACCGCCGGGAGGAAAAAGAGTTTCACGCCCTGACCACACTCTCCATCGGCGCGGTGGAAGTCGCGGCCGGCGCCTTCACCTCGCACATGGAAATCTCGGAAATCGCCGCCGAGTCCAAGAAAATGGCCAAGCGGATGCCGGGGAACAGCCTTTTCGTCAACCAGCGAAACTATCGCGGCGGCACGGCCATCGCGGAAAAATAAGCCGCGCTCGCCGCATTCGGGCCAACCTGCATGGTTCACGAGAATTTTTAACTAAATGTCATAACCTGCTTTGGTGGAAGCATAATTTAATTCATCCACAAAATTTGTGGATAACTTTGTGGATTTTCTCTTCATAAAAACGTAACTACCTTGCTCCACTCGATTTTTTACGATTGTGCAGAAAGCAGTCAGAAGAAAAATAGACAACAAAAACAACGAATTAAAAAAACACTATATCCATCAAGGTGTTTGCTGCAGAAATTCATCGAATGATCCGGCAATGTGGATAACTGTTGACGGCGAAAGGATTTTACGCTAGCCGATATGCATAATGCATATTGCGAGGGGTACACGGAGACATTGTCCGAGTCACGCCGCCGGCCGGCGGTCGCCACGATAGAAAAGATGGAGCAAATCCAAGCGGGTCACGATACCGACCAAACGTAATTCCCCATCGACCACCGGGAGATGATTGACGCGTTTTTCGGCGAAAGCGACGAACAATTCCACGACCGGCGTATCTTCATGGGTTTTAACCACCGCCGTAGTCATAATCTGCGCAACCCGCTTCGGCGCGCCCGTCTTCAGATGGGACTGGCGCGATAGCAGATGACGCAGGCGCGTAGAACATTTAGCCCGCCAATCCCAATCGGTATGCTTGAGAAAATCGGTAATCGTCACTATTCCCACCACCCGCCGCTTGGCGTCGACCACCGGCATGCCGCGAACCTCTTTCCGGGCGAGAACATTCCAAGTCTCTTGCAACGACGTTTCTGGCCGGACAGAGACCACCTGACGCGTCATGATATCCCGGCACACGGTTTCCCCCAGCCGCCGCTGCTGGGCATGGATCGTCACCGACGTATAAATCCGCTCGACATCCTCAGCGGTCACATCGATGAACGAATCCATATCCCGCAACGCCGCCATGATATCCTCGCGCAAATGGCGGCGCTCGGGCGCTACCGCCGCCTTCTCGGGCGGAGGCGCGGCGCGGCGCTTCCGGGCAGGATAGCGGCGTCCCGGCACCACATTGTTGAATACCCAGGCCGTCAACAGCATAATGCCGACATTCACCGCCACCAGGGTAAATACATAGCCGAAACCCAAATGATGAATCTGCCGCCCGCCGATCACCGCCAGCAACGCGGTCGCGCCGCCGGGCGGATGCAGGCAGCGCAGCCAATACATCACGAAAATGGCGACCCCCACCGCGGTCGCCGCCGCGAGATAAAATTCCGGGATATATCGGGCGCACAGCACGCCAAGAAACGCCGAAATCAAGTTACCGCCAGCAAACGCCCACGGCTGGGAAAGCGGCCCGTGGGTCACCCCGAACAGCAGCACCGCGGAAGCACCCATGGAAGCGATAATAATCGGCCCATGCCCCGGATGCGCCACTTGATGGGTAAACCACGCCACCAAAAAAATACCGATAAACCCGCCAATGCCGGAAAATAATTTTTCCCGCGCGCTCACGCGCGCTTGCTCGGGAAACCAATAGGAAATCAAATCGCTTAACCGCACCCCACCCCCCCCACGCAAACCCCATCGAACCGAAGAAACCCAACGGCTTCCCCAAGAGAAGCGATGGATCATAACCCAAAAAGCCGACAAATTAACTAGGTTTTTGGGAGAAAGCCCACTCACTCGAAAGGCGTATAGTCAAAAAGGAAAAAATCTTCTAACAATGCGTAATAACGCGCGCTCGCAAAACGAGAACGCGCAATAAGCTGGAGAACCGCTGCGGGGCCATCCTGTAAGAACCCGGCGCGCACCACCCGCGCGATCGCCTGGCAAGGGCCGCGCTGACGATCCGGCGAACCGTCTTCCCGCGCGCGGCGGCGAAACGCCGGGCGACCATGGAGCGGAACCGCCCGCGCCGGCTAAACAACCTTATTGGTAAATATTGGCCTGCCGCCGAATACAGGCATCGAACCCCGGCGACCCCTTGAGATGCCCCAGCTGCTCGCAGTATGGCCCATAGCGTTGCGCCGCCGTTTCCGACGCTGGTTCGCCGGGCGGCTGCCGCAACGCGCTGCAACCGCTAATCAGAATCACGACAGCGGCTAGCGCCACCCCCAACATCGCGCGCAATTTCATCGCATTCCTCCAATCGATAAATACCATAACGCATTATTTTAGCGGTAATCGCCCTTCGGCGCTGTTCCGATCGCATCACCCCGCGAATCCCAGCGGCGGCGGGCGCATCTTACGGCGCCCACCTTACGGCCAGCGCCCACGGCGGCGGCGATGCCGCGCGGCCAACCCCGCTCCCCTAGCCACTGCCGCCGGCCAGCGCTAGAATGATTGATATTGCCCACCTTAACGGGGACATCCCCGCGCGCCGCTGGAAAATAGCCTGCGGATGCGTGACGCTAAGACCGAGAAATCATCCATGCCGGATACCTCCCTGCACTTCCCCGACTACCACGGCGGCGGCATCGTCAACCTCCTATCCTCCCTGACGACGGCGCTCGGCGCGGGCGAACCGGCCTACCCGCCCACGCCGCTGCTGCCGCCCGCCGCGTTGGCCGCGCACCGCAACATCGTACTCATGGTCATCGACGGGCTCGGCGACAAATTCCTCGCCCAGGCTCCCGCAGGGGACACCTTGCGCCGTTACCGTCAGGGACGCCTCACCTCGGTATTCCCATCCACCACGGCCACGGCGATCACCACCTATCTCACGGGCGCCGCGCCGCAACAGCACGGTCTGACCGGCTGGTTCACCTACTTTAAGGAAATCGGCGGCGTCGCCGCGGTGCTGCCGTTCCGGCCGCGCCTCGGCGGCGCCCCGATGACCGCCGCGGGCGTCTCCCCCGCCGCGCTATTCGGGCTGACCCCATTATTCGACCGGATGACCGTTCCCAGCTACGTCATCTCCCCCCAGGCCATCGTCGATTCCGCCTTCAATACCGCCCTGAGCGGCCGCGCCCAGCGAATCGGCTACCGCACCCTCGCGGAATGTTTCGCGGCGGTCGAGCAAGCCATTCGGGAAAACGGCGCGCGCAAATACATCTACGCCTATTTCCCCGACATCGACGCCCTCGCCCACGAACACGGAATAGCCAGCCGCCAAGCGGCGGAAACGCTGGCCGCCCTGGATACGGCGTTTGCCGCCTTCTTAACGGCAATTCAGGGAAGCGACACCGCCGTCATCCTCTGCGCCGACCACGGCCTGATCGACACCACGCCGCAACGCACGCTCCAGCTGATGGATCATCCACGACTGGAAGAAACCCTCGTGCTGCCGTTGTGCGGTGAGCCGCGCGTGGCCTACTGCTACATCCACCCGGAAAAACGCCGCCAATTCGAAGACTATGCCCGGACAGCACTCGCCCACTGCGCGGTACTATTCGATAGTCAGCAGTTGGCGGCGGCGGGACATTTTGGCCGGGGGCGAGCGCACCCCCGCCTGTTGGAGCGTATCGGCCACTACACCCTGGTCATGCGGGAAAACTACACCCTCAAGGACCAACTGCTCGGCGAGCGCCCCCATCCCCATATCGGCGTTCATGGCGGAACCAGCGCGGAAGAAATGTACGTACCGCTGATCGTAGCGACAGTTTGAATCCACACCGGGCAACGCCGTTGCCCGCGCGCCTTACTCTCAAGAAACTGAAAAGCGGTGCGATGACCGCAGCCCATTGGCCCCAGCCGAACCGGCGCCCCTGCAACGCAACCGCCTGCCACAAAAGCAAGACAAGACAAAAAAACAACAGATTTCGATAAAAGGAAAATGCGCAATAAAATAGGCAACACATTGAATATCAATAATATATCAAACAGCAGTCCAAATCATATCAGGATATCCGGATATACTAATCTACTTTTTTACCCTGCTGTAAGGTCTGTGTAAGCATTAGGTAATACCATTGTCACCAACATAGTTTTCACCCTGAGCGTTAGTCCATAAGCACCAGGCGCAAGCAGGACACGGGAGGGGGTGAGTTCACTGTTTTCGTAATAAATGAGGGGAGTTATGATGATGAGACGCAATTACAAACTAATCGGCTCGGCCATCGCGGCATCCGCCGTCATGATCGGGTTCTCGGGCACAGCGCAAGCCGTGCCCAGCTTCGCGCGCCAAACCGGGATGGCGTGCGCCGCTTGCCACACCACGTTCCCGGAGCTGACCCAATTCGGCCGCGACTTCAAGCTCAACGGCTACACCATGACCGGCCTGAAGCAAATCGAATCCCAAGGCGGGCCGAATCTGCCCAAGCTGAAGATTAACGAGATCCCCGCGCTGTCCGCGATGATCCAAACTTCGTACACCTACACCAAGGGTAACACGCCGGGCACGACGCAAGATGTACAATTCCCGGAACAACTGAGCTTGTTCTACGCTGGGGAAATTACCCCACACATCGGTGCTTTCGTCCAAGTGACTCACGACTACAAGAGCGGCGGCTTTGGCATGGACAATTCGGAAGTCCGCTACGCCAACCACACCAAAAACACCACGTACGGCATCGTCATCAACAACGGCCCGACCATCAGCGATATCTACCAAGCCACCCCGGTTTGGGGTTTCCCCTTCGCTCACGGCCCGTCATATAACGCGCCGATTATTGAGCAAATGGGGCAGAACGTCGGCGGCATTGGCGCTTATGCGATGTTCAACAATCACTTCTATGTCCAGGGCAACGTCTATAAGACCATGAGCGGGGGCGACTCCGGGAATAGCGCTATTCCTGCCTGGAATGGGAATGATCCGGCTGATGGCAAAGTAAAAGGAGCCGCTCCCTACTGGCGCTTAGCCTATCAGACCAACTTTGGCCCTAACTTCCTGGAAGTCGGAACCTATGGCGTTTTGGTTGACCTGATTCCCGGGGCCGATTTCGGCACCACAAACAAATACCGCGATGTGGCCTTGGATGCGCAATGGGAGCGGCCCTTCGGTGACGACAGTATCGTGGTGCGGTCTTCCTACACCCACCAGAACGTCGATCTCGATGCCTCCGCCCCCGGCACCTCGGCAAAACTCAAGCTGTTCAAGTTAAACGGCAGCTACCATTTCGGCAGCAGCAAGGCCTTGTCTCTCGGCTACGTCCACACCAGCGGCGATCCAGTCGCGGGCACCAACACGGGAACGACCGGGTATCTCGTGCAAGGCAACTACTTCCCCTGGGAAAACGTCCGCCTGAGCCTGCAATATACCGGCTATACCAAGTTCCAAGGCACCTCGAATAACGCCTCCGACAACAACACGACGTATCTCCTAGGGTGGTTCATGTTCTAGATTCGTCACTGTTTCTAGATCCTGTCTTTAAAGACAGCCTCCGGGTCGCGTGTGTCGCGGCCCGTTTTTTGTTACTCTCTGCGCAGGCTGGACGCAAGCGAACCGAATCGTCGGGAAGCGCCGCGCCCGGCGGGCGGAACGGCCAAGGCCCCAAAACAAACGTGGGGCGGCATTGTCTTCACATTCATTTAGAAAAAAGGATCAATCCATGCGTGGCATACTCTCGAAACCCTGGATCGCGGCGTTGCTCGCGGCGTCGCTCGCCATGCCCCTCGCCGGCGTCCCCACCGCGCGGGCGGACAGCGGCGACTCGGCGGCGATCTTGCAGCAGTTGAAGGAAATGAAGCAGATGATGCAGGAAATCGGCGCCCGGGTGAAAAGGCTCGAACACAAGCAAAAAGCCATGAAAACCGCGCCGGCGGCCAGCCTGTCCACCCAGGAGCGCGCGACGATCAAGGAGCAGACCCGCGCGACCAACGCCAAGGAAAACTGGAGCAACGTCAAACCCGGCTTGAGCCAGGCACAAGTGTCGAAATTGCTCGGCCAGCCCCAGCGCCGTTTTAAATTAAGCAACCGGCAAGTGTGGTATTACTATTATCCCAGCGTCGGCGGCGGATCGGTGTTTTTCAATCACGAAGGCAAGGTCATCGGCAGACAAGCGCCGCCTTTTAGCGCCTTCGGCTTCTTCTAATCCATCCGTTTCGCCGCTACGGCGCGGTAGAACGCGCATAGTCCAGCGGCCCGCCCGCCGCCGCTACCGGATGGTGGGCGGGCCGTTATCCTAGCGCCGCGCGAGCGGCCGGAACGCCCCTCCTGGTTCTTTGTTCGAACGCCGGACACCCCGTGGTGCGCCGTCCCGGCGGCTACAGCGCACACCCCGCGAAGGCGGCGATCGTCGCCCCTACGCCGCCGGACGCTTCTCCTCAGCGGCTTGTCGACCGTCCCGGCGAACCCGCGATGGCGGCTTACGCAGCCCACACCCCGCCAGAAAACGCAGCCCACGCCCCGCCAAAAAGCGCGGCCCGCCCCTCTCCGGCCCGGCGCGGCCGGGCTACGCACTCACCGCAGTCACGACAATCCAACCATCCGGCCAGCCGATAAAACCATCGGCGAAAGGGATGTCACATTGTTTTACCAAAAGTTTGCATTTTAGACACAATCTCCGCGCTAAATACGCTGTAATCAGAACAACACGGCAGCGGCGCGCCACCACGCCACAAACCGTCCTGGCGATTATCGGACAACGCATAACCAAGGAGACTTGTCATGCTCGGCAAATTAACAGTGAAGGGACAGCTCTTCATCCTCACCACGATCACCTCCGTCCTCTTTACCTTGGCGGTCGGGGTCGCGCTCTATGGCATCAACGATACCGAGAACCGCTTCCACCACTTCGCGGAGAAGGAAGAAGCCCTATTGCTCGCGTATACCGACATGTACGCCCAAGGTCTCCAGTCCGGCCAGGGCATCCGCAACGTGCTGCTGAATCCCAGCGACGCCAAAGCCCGCAACAACGCCTTGCGGGCGATTAAAAACTTTGAGGAAGACTTGGAAAAAACCCGCCATCTGAGCGCCCATGACGCCACTCAGACCGCCGTGCTGCATCAAGTCGAAGCGCGCTACGCCAAACTCAAAACCGCCCGGGCGGCCGTACTGGCCGCCGCGGCCGGCGGCCGGCTAGACCAAGCCAAAACCTTGCTGATTAACCAGGAAACGCCGGCGTGGCGGGCGCTGAAAAAAGTGCTGCTGATCAATATCCAGGCCGATACCGAAAACGCGAAAGCCATGGCGCTGGAAATCACGCAGCACGCTGACGCCATCAAGCTGACGGGATCGATTCTCGTCATCGTCGCGCTGCTCGCCGCCGGTCTGCTCGCCGCCCTCATCACCCGCAACCTGATGAAACAACTGGGCGGCGAACCCGCCTATGCCGCCGGCATCGTCCACGGCATCGCCAACGGCGACCTCAGCCAATCCATCGCCACCCAACCGGGAGATCGCGCCAGCTTGCTCTACTCCATGAAAACCATGCAAGCCACCCTCAACAAACTCGTCAACGAAATCCAGACCGTCGTCGGCGCCGGCGTGCAGG